>SMEK01000095.1_pt1 | contig 36111 bp, 34 predicted proteins | sample 2456371 | NCBI WGS metagenome assembly SMEK01 (sample SAMN10132590, study PRJNA489261) | soil metagenome | isolation source: day1 antibiotic-loamy sand soil ammended with composted manure from dairy... | place: USA | collected 2015-04-01
GGCCGACGGCGGACAGTCCGCTTATGACGGCCGAATTGGCGCGGCCAACGTGCTAATTGTGGTGATAGGCAAAGTCCGCCTGTCCGTTTGGGGCCCGGCGAACGAACCCGCTCGCGCGGGAGGGCGCCTGCGGTTGAGGTAGAGGGCACGGGCCGGAGGTCACTCCTGCGTTGAGCGTCGCACGGCCGCGGCAGAGCATGACGGGCTTCTTCAACAAGGAGCCTGACCATGCAGCACCGCCATTTCGACGCACCTGTCAGCCCGCTGCGCCAGCGGCTGATCGACGACATGAACATGCGGCGTTTCTCACGCGAGACGCAGCGCAACTATCTCCGCGACATCGGACGGCTGGCGACCTTCCTCGGGCGTTCACCGGACACGGCGACCGCCGACGACCTGCGCCGCTTCCAGATCGAGCAGCAGCAGGACGGCGTTCCGGTGCCGACGATGAACAGCATCGTGTCGGCATTGCGCTTCTTCTTCACCCAAACGCTCGATCGCCCGGACCTGGCGCGCAGGCTCGTTCGTCTTGTCCATCCGCGCAGGCTGCCCGTGGTGCTGAGCCGCGACGAGGTCGCTCGGCTCCTCAACGCCACGACCTGCCTCAAGCATCAGGCCGCCTTGTCGGTCGCGTGTCCGTCGTCAGGTTTTTTGGGACAACAGGCTGTTTGAGCTAACGGAGGCTCTAGTTCATCAGGGTTATCATTTTATGCTGCCGCGTCTCGGTGAAGCAAGCGGCGTTGTGTGATTGTTTCGCGTTTGATCCTTTCCCTTTGCATCATGATGATGTCGCCACGCCCGAAGTAGACATCGGCTGGGGTGAGATTGCTGATGCTCTCGTGGTAGCGACGGTGGTTGTAATGATCGACGAAGCCGGCAATCTGCCGCTCGAGATCGCCCGGCAGAAAGTAGTTTTCGAGCAGGATGCGGTTCTTCAACGTCTGGTGCCAGCGCTCGATCTTGCCCTGGGTCTGGGGATGGCAGGGTGCACCGCGCGAGTGATCCATGCCGTTGTCGGATAGCCATTCGGCAAGGTCGCTCGAGCCATTCGGCAAGGTCGCTCGAGACATATGACGGGCCATTGTCAGAGAGCAACCGCGGCCGCTGCGCAACCTTTGCGCTGTCGCAGCCCGACGCCTGCAGCGCCAGGGTCAGCGTGTCGGTGACGTCCCCGGCCTTCATCGTGGTGCATAGCTTCCAGGCAATGATGTATCGTGAGAAGTCGTCGAGCACAGTCGACAGATAGAACCAGCCCCAGCCGATGACCTTCAGATAGGTGAAGTCGGTCTGCCACAGTTGGTTCGGCGCTGTCGTCTTGTCATGGAACTCGTCGGCAGCCTTGATGACGATGAAGGCCGGGCTGGTGATCAGGTCATGCGCCTTGAGCAGGCGATAGACTGAAGATTCCGAGACGAAATAGCCCTTCGTGTCGGTGAATGTGACCGCCAGTTCGCGCGGCGACAGGTCCGGCTCGTTCAGCGCCAGCTCGACGATCTGGTCACGCACCTGATCGGGGATGCGGTTCCAGACCCGCTTCGGCCGGGGTTTGCGATCTTCCAGCGCATCAACGCCGCCGGCAAGGAAGCGGTCATACTAGGGTCCGGACCCATAAACAGGATTCACATAGTTGCCGCGATGTGTTTCACTTGCCTCTGGCGAGGAGGCACCATCGATGGCGGATTTCTTCTGGTTTTCAGATGAGCAGTGGGCGCGGATCGAGCCGCTCTTGCCGACCGATACGCGCGGGATGCCGAGGGTCGACGATCGGCGTGTGCTTTCCGGGATCGTCCATGCGCTGAAGAGCGGCGGGCGCTGGGGTGACTGCCCGGAGCACGTCTATGGGCCGAAGAAGACGCTCTACAACCGCTTCCGGCGCTGGGCCGAGCGAGGCGTGTGGGAGCGCATCTTTGCCGACCTTGCCGGGATGGATGGCGTACCCTCCAGGCTGTTCATCGACAGCTCGTGCATCAAGGTCCACCGCACCGCCGGCGGCGCAAAAGGGGGGCCTTGGCTCATGGTATCGGCATCACCAAAGGCGGCAGGAACACCAAGCTCCATGCGGTCTGCGATGAAAAGGGCCGTCCCCACGTCCTGCTCCTGACACCCGGCAACACCCACGATGCCAAGGTCGCCATGCTGGCGATCGATGCCGTCCCGCCGTCAGATTACCTGGTCGCCGACAAGGGCTACGACAGCAACGCCCTGCGCTCATGGCTGATCGAGCGCGGCACCACGCCGGTCATCCCGTCAAAGTCCAACCGCAAGGTCCCAATCGACCACGACCGCCAAATCTACCGGCAGCGCAACGTCGTCGAGCGCATGTTCTGCCGCTTCAAGGACTGGCGCCGCGTCGCCACCCGCTTCGATCGAAGCATCAAAACCTTCATGGCAACCATCGCCATCGCCGCCTTCGTCACATGGTGGCTCTAATGAGATGCTGTAACGGGGCCTGCGCCGTGCACGACCAGCCCAAGCATCTTGCAATTGCTCATGGCAAGCTGTCGCTGTTCCCGTATCAGTCTCAATCGGAGGAATACGGGATGAAGCTGTTTATCGGACTGGATGTATCACTGGCGAAGACCGCCGTCTGTGTGATCAATGAGTATGGCAAGATCGCAAAGGAGGCGCAGGTTCCCAGTGATCCCCAGGCGATCGTGGACTTTGCAAACACCCTGGAGGGAGCGGTCGCCATCATAGGACTGGAAGCCGGACCGCTATCCCAATGGCTGCATCGCGGCCTGGCCGATGCCGGGGCGGTACTGCAGGGTAGCCACGGCGCCGATCAGCTTCTTGGCTTCGGTCGGATCCTGCACACCGGCCAGCTCGACCACGATGCGGCTGTCGCCCTGCTGCTGGATCAGCGGCTCGGACACGCCCAGCGCGTTGATGCGGTTGCGCAGCGTGCCAAGGTTCTGGGTGATCGCGCTGCGCGCCAGCTCACGCAGTTTCTCAGGCTTGATCGAAACGTTCAGCACGAAGCGGTCGCCAGTGCTGGCGCCGGTGGCCACGTTGAGGTCGGTGTACTCGTTGGCGATCGCATCGGCCGCGGTGGAGCGATCCTCGGCCGAACGCAGGATCACCGAAATGCCCTGCCCGCTCACCGCGCTGCGGGTAACCGACTGGTAACGAATGTTCTTGTCGCGCAACAGCGAGCGGACATCGTCGGCATAGCTGTTTTCCTGCTTCTCGATCGCGTCTTCCTGGTCGACCTGCATCAGGAAGTGCACGCCGCCCTGCAGATCCAGGCCCAGTGGCATCGAACGGGCGCCGATCGCATTCAGCCAGCCCGGTACGTTGGACTGCAGCTTGAACGCCACGGTGTAGCCGTCGCCCAAGGCTGCCTTGATCTCGTCGGCGCCGCTCTTCTGCACGTCGGAGTTGGCGAACGTCGCCAGCAGCTGGTCGCCGTCCACGAATACGTTGGTGACCGCGATCTTCTTGCTGGCCAGCGCCGCAGACACCTTCTGCTGCACCGCCTGGTCGATCGGCGGCGCACCGCGATTGGCCGTGACCTGTACCGCCGGCAAGGGTGGGTAGGCATTCGGTAACGCGTAAATGACGCCAAACAACATCACCAACGCGACCAGCGCGTATTTCCAGCGAGGAAAATCACTCATGCCTTGAACCCGTCAAAGCTGCGGCAGCAGGCCGCAGCGGTAGCAAAATCGAGAATAATCACGTGGGAAGACACCGCCGCCCCCGGCATACGGTGCCCGGGATCGCCGTCAGGCGGTCTTCAGCGAGCCCTTGGGCAACACCTGCTGCACAGCGCCCTTCTGCACCTTGATCTTCACATTGGGAGCGATCTCGACGGTGAGGAACGCATCGCCAACCTCGTCAACGCGCCCCGCCACCCCGCCGTTGGTGACCACCTCGTCGCCCTTGGACAGACCGGCGATCAGGGCACGATGTTCCTTCTGCCGCTTCATCTGCGGGCGGATCATCATGAAATACATCAGGCCGAACAGCACCACCATCATGATGATCATGGACATGCCGCCGCCGGCGGGCTGCGCCGCTGCCTGGGCAATCACGGGAGAGATCGGAAAACTCATTGTGTGTCTCGCAAGTGGTGGCGCAGCCCGGAATTTAAGCTGAACGCCTGATAAAAGATTCTCGATTATGCCATGCGCCCCCGGGGCGTGCACGGCCGCCGGTAGCCGGGCCACCTGTAGGAGCCCACCCTGTGGGCGATGGTTCCCGGCGCGGCAAAATGCATCGCCCACACGGTGGGCTCCTACGGGATCGCGGCGCCTTGGCGGCGGGCGTAGAACTCGGCGACGAACGCCTCCAGAGCCCTGCTGGCAATCGCCTCGCGCAGCCCGGCCATCAAGCGCTGGTAGTAGCGCAGGTTGTGCATGGTGGCCAGCTGGCTGCCGAGGATCTCGTTGCAACGGTCGAGGTGGCGCAGGTAGGCACGGCTGAAGCCGTTGCTGCAGCTGTAGCAGTCGCAACCCTCCTCGATCACTGCCGTATCGGTGGCGTACCTGGCGTTGCGGATGCGCAGGGTGCCTTCGGCGGTGAACAAGAATCCGTTGCGGGCGTTGCGGGTGGGCATCACGCAATCGAACATGTCGATGCCGCGGCGCACCGCTTCCACGATGTCTTCCGGCCGCCCCACGCCCATCAGGTAGCGCGGCTTGTCGGCCGGCAGCAGGGGGACGGTGAAATCCAGCGCATGGTTGCGCTCGGCCTCCGGCTCGCCCACCGCCAGACCGCCGATCGCGTAGCCGTCGAAGCCGATGTCGATCAGGCCGGCGGCCGAACGCTGGCGCAGGTTCTCGTAGACGCTGCCCTGCACGATGCCGAACAGCGAGTTGGGATTCTTCAGATCGTCGAAGGCGCGGCGCGAACGCGCGGCCCAGCGCAACGACAACTCCATGGAATCCGACGCCACCTTCTCGGTGGCCGGGTACGGCGTGCACTCGTCGAAGATCATCGCGATGTCCGAATCCAGCGTCGCCTGGATCTGCATCGACACTTCCGGCGACAGGAACACCTTCGAACCGTCCACCGGCGAGGCGAACGTCACGCCTTCCTCGGTGATCTTGCGCTTGTGCGCCAGCGAGAACACCTGGAAGCCGCCCGAGTCGGTCAGGATCGGCTTGTCCCAGCCGATGAACTTGTGCAGGCCGCCGAACTTTTCGACGATCTCCAGCCCCGGCCGCAGGAACAGGTGAAAGGTATTGCCCAGGATGATCTCCGCGCCGATGTCGCTGACATCGCGCGGGGTCATGGCCTTGACCGAGCCATAGGTGCCCACCGGCATGAAGGCCGGTGTCTCGATCGTGCCGCGGGCGAACGTGAGGCGTCCACGGCGGGCGGCGCCATCAGTGGCGTGAACGTTGAACTGGAGGGAAGTCATCCGGGCATTATCGCGGGTTTGGCGTGGTTCCGCCCATCGCCTGCCTGCCCGCCGTTGCAGGAGCGCACCCTGTGCGCGGTGCTCTTGGTCACGTGACGAAAGGCATCGCGCACAGGGTGCGCTCCTACAACAAGTCAGACGCCGTGCGGCAGGATCAGCATCGCGTCGCCATAGGAAAAGAACCGGTAGCGCTGCTCCACGGCATGTTGGTACGCCTCGAGCATGTACTCCCGCCCGGCCAGCGCCGACACCAGCATCAGCAGGGTCGACTGCGGCAGGTGGAAGTTGGTGAGCAGGCCATCGATGCTGGTGAACCGGTAACCGGGGAAGATGAAGATCTGCGTCTCGCCGGCAAACGGATGCAGCTCGCCATCCTTGCTGGCGCTTTCCAGCGCGCGCACCACGGTGGTGCCCACCGCGATCACGCGACCGCCGTTCGCGCGGGTGCGGCGGATCTGGCCGATCAGGTGCGCGCCGACGTTGAGCCACTCGGTATGCATGTGGTGGTCTTTCAGGTCATCCGCGCGCACCGGCTGGAACGTGCCCGCGCCGACATGCAGGGTGACGTAACCGAACTCGACGCCGCCCTCGCGCAGCCGGGCCAGGGTCGCCTCATCGAAGTGCAGGCCAGCGGTGGGCGCCGCCACCGCACCGGGCTCGCGGGCGAACACGGTCTGGTAGCGCTCCATGTCGCTGGCGTCGGCGTGGCGCTCGATGTACGGCGGCAACGGCATTTCGCCCAGTTTCAGCAGCAGCTTTTCCAGTGGCTCGGGCGCTTCGAAACGCAGGCGGAAGAAGCCTTCCTCGCGGCCCAGCACGACCGCGTGACTGCCGTCGGCCAGCTCGATCCGACCGCCCTCCTTCGGCTTCTTGCTGACGCCGAGCTGGGCGATGGCCTCGTGCGCGCCGGTGACGCGTTCGAGCATGATCTCCACCGCGCCGCCGGTGTCCTTGTGCCCGTACAGCCGCGCCGGAATCACGCGGGTGTCGTTGAACACCAGCAGGTCGCCAGGGCGCAGGAAGTCCGGCAATTCGCGGAACATGCGGTCCTGCCGCGACTGCGCCGCCACGTCGAGCAGCAGCATGCGGCTGGCCGAGCGCTCGGGCAGCGGGGCCTGGGCGATCAACTCGGGCGGCAGGTCAAAATCGAAATCGGACTTCTTCAAGGCAGTTCGGCCGGCATGCGGAAACCGCCATTATCCCGCAGCGCGGCAACCCTTGCGCGGTGACCTACAGCCAGCCTTTCTGCCGCGCCATCCGATAAGCCTCGATGCGATTGGCCACACCGAGTTTTCCGATCGCTTCGGACAGGTAATTGCGCACGGTGCCGTGCGACAGGTTCAATCGCGTGGCGATGTCACCGGCCGACTGCCCCTCGCCGGCCAGCCGCAACACCTGGCGCTCGCGATCATTCAGCGGATCGGCTTCCGACCACGCTTCCAGCGCCAGTTGCGGGTCGATGGCGCGACCGCCGCGATGCACGGTGCGCAATGCCTCGGCCAGGCCTTCGGCCGGCGCATCCTTCAACAGATAGCCGGAGACACCCGCATCCAGCGCGCGGCGCAGGAAGCCGGGACGGGCAAAGGTGGTGACGATGACCACCTTGATCGGCAACTGGTGGCGCTGGATGCGCAGGGCCAGCTCCAGGCCGGTCAGGCCCGGCATTTCGATGTCGGTGACCAGCAGATCGGGTTTGCATCGCTGCAACTCGCGCCAGGCCTCCTCGCCGTCAGCGGCCGAGCCGAGCACCTCGATATCGCTTTCGAGATTCAGCAATGCCGACAGCGCGCCGCGCACCATGGCCTGATCCTCGGCAAGCAGTACACGGATCATGACCGACTACCCGACACCCCAAGTGCCATGTTCTCGCCCGAGGGCACGACGGACGGCCCCGCCGACGCCCGGGCCGCTGAAACCGGCTTGCGTGGAATGCTGATCCGCAATCGCGTGCCGCGGCCGGCGGGGGATGTGATCTCCAGGATCCCCTCGAGCGCCCGCACGCGCTCGCGCATGCCGCTCAGTCCATTGCCATCGGCGACGATACCGCCGCGACCGTCGTCACTGATGGTCAGGTGGAAACCCTGGGCATCGGATGCAAGTTGAGCCTCGACACGACGCGCACGCGCATGTCGGTGGATGTTGGTGACCGCCTCGCGCAACACCAGGGCCAACGTGCGACCCACGCCCTCGGGCACGTCGCCGGCCGGCATCTCGTAATCGAAATCCACGCCCGAACCCTGTAAAAGAAGCCGGGCCGATGCCAGTTCGGCGCCGAGGCCGGTGGCGCGAAAGCCGGTAACAGCGGCGCGCACCTCGGCCAGCGCATGGCGCGCCACCCGCTCGGCCTCCTCCAGCTCGCGCCGGGCAGCTTCATGGTCGCGATCGAACAACCGCCGCGACAGCTCCAGCTTCAACGTGATCAGCGACAGCGTATGACCAAGCAGGTCGTGCAGGTCACGGCCGATGCGCTCGCGTTCGGCAGTCGCCGCCAGCCGACGCACTTCCTCGTGCGACAGGCGCAACTGCTCGTTCCTGACCTGGCTGATGCGACCCAGCAGTGCACCGAAAGCGCTGCTGCTGCAAATGCACACGGCCAGCAGCATCACGAACCATGGCCAATCCAGCCACCACGCCAATACCACCATAATCGCCTGAATCATCAGGATGCGCAGCGCGGCGCTCGCCACCGACGGGCCAGAGGAAAAACCGGCATAAACGCAGGCAAATACCACGTAGGACCACGCGCTCGGGTTCCAGAACATCGACACGAACGCCACCATGGCCATCAAGCTGACGTAGGCTTTCATCTCGTGCATGGGCCGCACGTGTATCAATACGAACAGCAGCAGGAATATCGGCCAGCCGATCGCCAGTGACCACCAGAACGCCGCCGTCACTGGCGTGAAGAAGATCGTGGCAAGCACCCACAACGACCACAGCACGTTCAACAGGTGCAGCCACGGCTTGTTGCTGCTGCGCTTCAATTCCGACCACAGCGAATCGGGGGCGGTCCGCAGGAAGCCGGGAATGCTCATGATCGTGCGGTCGCGAAATTCATGGCGAACATGCTACTTCAACCATGCCGTCGCAAGCGCCGCGCCGCCAGCAGCAGAAAGCCCGCGGTGACCGTCACCAGCACCAGCACGTGGCCAGCCAGCGGCCCCTTGTTCATGCCCACCGCCGCCAGCGCCAGCATGTCCAGGTGATAGCTCGGCCACACCGGTGCGATCTGCTGCAGGAAGTTCGGCAGCATCGGCAGCGGGAACCACAAGCCGGACATGAACGACATCGGCAGATAGACGAGCTGCAGCATGCCCGGCGCGCCCTGCCCCTTGATCAGCGTGCCGACAAACATGCCCAGCGCGCAGAATGGCAGCACACCGAGCACGCCGGTGAGCAGCAAGGCGCCGGCCTGGCCCAGGCCCAGGCTCACGTGGCCGAGAGTCAGTGCCATCGCCAGCAGCAACAGGATCACCACCGCGGCGGCGCCCATCGCCATCACCATCTTGCCCAGCAGATAGGCACCCGGCGGCATCGGCAGCGCGCGCTTGAAGGTCAACAGGCCACCATCGCGCTCCAGCGCCAGCGACACGCCGAAACCGAACAGACCCGGGCTCATCACGCCGAACACGCCGTAGCTGGCGAGCAGGTAGCGCGCGGCATCGGCACCGTTGGATTTCGCCATCAACACGCCGAACAGCAGGTAGAACATCGCGGGGAACAACATGATCGGCAACATGAAGCCCGGGTTGCGCATGTAGCGCAGGCACTCGCTGCGCGCCTCCTCGAGATAAGCGCCGAAGACGCGGCTGCGTGGCATCGCCGGTGCGGCGGGGAACAGGATTGCATTCATGTCAGGCAGCCTCGCGCTGGTCGATGTCCGATGCCTCGTCGGCATCGCGGGTGAGTTCGGTGAAAGCCTCGGCCAGGCCGGGGCGCTGCACTTCGAGGTCGCGCAGGTGCGGGTCGCTGTCGAGCAGGCGCCGCACCAGGTTTTCGGCGGCGACCGTGCCGATGTGCAGGCGATCGTTCTCCCGCCGCACTTCGCTGACCTCGGGCCAACCGCGCACGGTATCGAGTGGCAAGCTGCTGAGGCAGCGGATCCGCTTCAACGACACCCGTGCGCGCAACGCCTCGACCGTACCTTCGTGGATCACCTGTCCGCGCGACATCACGCAAACGCGATCGGCAAGCTGCTCGGCTTCTTCCAGGTAATGCGTGGTCAGCAGCACCGAGCACCCTTCGCCAACCAGCTGGCGGATGGCCGCCCACAATTTTTGCCGCGCCTCGATGTCCATGCCCACGGTGGGTTCGTCCAGGAACAGCAATTCGGGCCGGCCGCACACGGCCAACGCGAATTGCACGCGCCGCTGCTGGCCGCCGGAGAGCTTCGCATAAGGCCGTTTGAGCAGATCGGCGACGCCGGCCAGTTCGGCCGATTCGTGCAGTGAACGCGGGTTCGGGTAGTAGCTGGCGGTCAGGCGCAGCAATTCGCCCACGCGCAGGGTCGGCGGCAAGGCGGCGTTCTGCAGCATCACGCCGATGCGGCGGCGCGCCTCGATCCGCTGCGGGTCTTGCCCGAACAATTCGACTGCACCGGCATCGGCGCGGATCAACCCCAGCAGCAAGCCGATCGCGGTGGTCTTGCCGGCGCCATTGGGGCCAAGCAGCGCGAGCAACTCGCCGCCGCGCAGTTGAAGGTCGGTGTTGTCCAGCGCAGTGAGTCGACCATAGCGTTTGGTGACCTTTTCGAGACTGGCGATCAGGGTGTCGGGTTGCGGCATGGGACGTCCTCCTCAGTGCCGCTCATCCTGCGTTCGAACGTCCCCTGGCGGCAGTTGCGGGCGTCAGCCATCCCGGATGACAGCCGTCATCCGTCGCCGTGCACGGGGTTACGGCGGCGACGGCCGCAAGGTATCCTGTGCCGGGTAAAGCCGCCGCGAAAGTCCCCATCCGGCGCAAGAAACGCCTGAAAACATTGAGGAAACGCCGTCGATACTGCGTTTCCTGCCACGCATTCACCATTTTCCGCCCACGGCATCTCCCTGCCATCCGGCGGAGCTACGGAGGACTCATCATGGGTGTGATCGATCAATTGCAGGAACTGCGCGAATTCGGCGGCAAGCCGCGGACCACCGGCCTGGACGACGCCACCATCGAACGCATGGCGGTGAACGACCCCCTGCTGGGCCAGGCGATCACCGAGGCTGTCGAGCGCCATCGCGAACTCCGCGCCGACCTGGGCGACTTCCTCAAGCTCGACGAAGCCGAGCAGCTCTCCAGCGTGCAGGCTGATTTCGTCAACTTCTATCCGGACGACGCGATCAACCCGTACCTGCCCGCCGCGGCGCGTGGTCCGTGGATCGTGACCTTGAAGGGCGCCGTGCTGCATGACAACGGCGGTTACGGCATGCTCGGTTTCGGCCACAACCATCCGGCGATCCTGGCCGCGATGGCCCGCCCACAGGTGATGGCGAACGTGATGTCGCCCAGCGTGGCGCAGATGCGCTTTACCGCCGCGCTGAACAAGGAGCTGGGCCGCAACCGCGGCGGCAGCCCGTATACCCGTTACCTGTGCCTCAACTCCGGCTCCGAGTCCGTCTCGCTGGCCTGCCGCATTGCCGACGTCAACGCCAAGGCGATGACCGACGCCGGTGGCCGCTACGCTGGCCGCACGATCAAGCGCCTGGCGGTGAAGGGCGCATTCCACGGTCGCACCGAGGCACCGGCGCTGTACTCCGACTCCAGCCGCAAGACCTATCAGCAGAATCTCGCCAGCTATCGCCACGAAGACACCCTCATCACCGTCGCGCCCTATGACGTGGCGCAGCTGGAAGCGGCGTTCGCCGACGCCGACAAGCACGGCTGGTTCATCGAGGCGATGTTCCTGGAGCCGGTGATGGGCGAAGGCGACCCGGGCCGTGCCGTCACGCCGGAGTTCTACAAAGCCGCCCGCGCATTGACCGAAGCCCATGGCACCGTGCTGCTGGTCGATTCGATCCAGGCCGGCCTGCGCGCGCATGGCGTGCTGTCGATCACCGATTACCCCGGCTTCGAAAAGTTGGCAGCGCCGGACATGGAAACCTTTTCCAAGGCGCTCAACGCCGGTCAGTATCCGCTGTCGGTGCTGGCCGTCAGCGCGCACGCCGCCGAGCTGTATCGCAAGGGTATCTACGGCAACACCATGACGGCCAACCCCCGCGCGCTTGACGTGGCGCTGGCCACGCTGGCTGAACTCAGCGACGAGGTGCGCACCAACATTCGCGAGCGTGGCAAGGAATTCGTCGACAAGCTGAACGCGCTGAAGGGCGAACTGGGCGGCCTGATCACCAAGGTGCAGGGCACCGGCCTGCTGTTCTCCTGCGAACTGGCCCCCGAGTACAAGTGCTATGGCGCCAACTCGACCGAGGAATACATGCGCGAGCGCGGCGTTGGCGTGATCCACGGTGGCACCAACTCGCTGCGCTTCACCCCGCACTTCAACGTCACCAGCGCCGAAGTCGACCTGATCGTGGCGCACGTGCGCACGGCCCTGCTGGAAGGTCCGCGCAAGGCCAAGGCCGAAGCGGCCTGATCTCCGCATGCCCACTCCCGGCTGCGGCGGCGCGTGACACGCTGCCGCAGCCGAGTACTTCGGGCATGTCAGGCTTCACCCACTGTCCGGGCACGCCGACCAACCTAGACTGATGCAGCCGGCATTCGCCGGTTCATCCAGGAAGGAAGGAGCCCACCCATGTCCATCTCGCTACGCCTGCTTGCTGCCGGCGCGCTGCTCGCCATTGCCGGCACGGCCTTCGCCGCCGCGCCATCGGCCGACGACACCGCAGCCCCGCACAAAACCCGTACCGCGCAACAACAGCGCATGGCCGACTGCAGCCATCAGGCCACCGGCAAGAAGGGTGCCGAGCGCAAGACCTTCATGAGTTCCTGTCTGAAGGGCAAAGGCACGAGTGCCGCACCGACAGCGAAGCAGGGCCAGCAAGGCCGGATGGCGACCTGCAACGCCGAAGCCAAGACCAATGCGCTCAAGGGCGACGAACGCAGGGCATTCATGAGCGAATGCCTGAAGGGCCACGCCGCGGCGTGATCCCGCGCCCCGCTTGCGCATGGATCGTGCGTGCGCGGGCGGGGCCGCTTCGCTAAGCTCCCTGACTGTCGCGCGTTCCGCGCTTTCCGAAAACAGTCACCCATGAAGATCGTCGAAGTCCGCCACCCCCTGATCCGTCACAAACTCGGTCTGATGCGACGCGCCGGTATCAGCACCAAGGACTTTCGCGAGCTCGCCTCCGAGGTCGCCGCGTTGCTCACCTACGAAGCCACCAAGGACCTGGAAACCGTCGAGGAGGAAATCGAGGGTTGGGCCGGCCCGCTGCAAGTGCATCGGATCAAGGGAAAAAAGATCACCATCGTGCCGATCCTGCGCGCGGGCCTGGGCATGCTGCCCGGCGTACTCGACCTGATCCCTGCGGCCAAGGTCAGCGTGGTCGGCCTGCAGCGTGACGAACAGACGCTGAAACCGACGACGTATTACGAAAAGCTCACCGGCCGCATGGACGAACGCATCGCATTGATCGTCGACCCGATGCTGGCCACCGCCGGCACCCTGGTCGCCACCGTCGACATGCTCAAGGCGGCCGGATGCAAGCGCATCAAGGGCCTGTTCCTGGTTGCCGCGCCGGAGGGCCTGGAACGCATCACCGCCGCCCATCCCGACATCGAGATCTACACCGCCTCAATCGACCAGCGCCTCAACGAGAACGGTTACATCCTGCCCGGCCTCGGCGACGCCGGCGACAAAATTTTCGGCACCAAGCAATTGCCGCCGAACGATTGAGTCCCCGCGTACACGCACGCGGGAGCTCGCTCGCGGGTGATGCTTTTTCGATACCGAACCCCGCTTGAAAGCATCGTCCGCGAGCGGGCTTCTGCACAAAGAATCCAGCGCGATTCAGCGGGCAAAACGATCGGTCGCTTCCAGCAGCTCGTGCACGTTGCCTGGCTCGAATGCGGAGTGGCCGGCGTCCTGCACGATGCGCAGGTCGGCTTCGGGCCACGCGCGATGCAGATCCCACGCGCTGCGCAACGGGCACACCACGTCGTAGCGACCCTGCACGATCACCGCCGGGATATGCCGGATGCGGTCGACGTTGCGCAGCAGGTGATCGTCATGTTCGAAAAAGCCGCCGTTGACGAAGTAGTGGCACTCGATGCGCGCGAAGGCCAGCGCGAATTCGTCCTCACCGCTGGAGGCGATGTGCGACTTGTCCTGCCAAAGGAAACTGGTGGCGCCTTCCCACACCGACCACGCGCGTGCCGCATCAGTGCGAGTCTTCGCGTCCGGGCTGGTCAGGCGGCGATGATAGGCGCTGATCAGGTCGCCGCGTTCGACCTCGGGGATCGCATCGAGATAGGTCTCCCACGCATCCGGGTACAGCGCGTCGCAACCCTTCTGGTAGAACCACTCCAGCTCCCAGCGACGCAACATGAAAATGCCGCGCAGGACCAGTTCGGTGACCTTGTCCGGATGGCTCTGTGCGTAGGCGAGCGCCAGCGTGGAACCCCACGAACCGCCGAAGACCTGCCATTGCCCGATCGCCAGGTGTTCGCGCACGCGCTCGATGTCCGCGACGAGATCCCAGGTGGTGTTGTCGGTCAATTCCGCGTGCGGCGTGGACTTGCCGCAACCACGCTGATCGAACAGCACGATGCGGTAGACCGCCGGATCGAAGAAGCGCCGGCACTTCGGGTTGGTGCCGCCGCCCGGACCACCATGCAGGAACACCACCGGCTTGCCATCGGGATTGCCGCTCTGTTCGTAATACAGCGTATGCAGCGGGGACACCTGCAGGAAGCCGCTGTCGAACGGCTCGATCTCGGGGTACAGCGAACGCGGCGACGACGACGGCATGGTGGCTCCTCAAAGCGAACATACAAGCCGAGGAGGTTAACACGGGCGCGGCCTGCCAGACTTTCAGCGGTCAGTGAACAGCTTGCCGGGATTGAGGATGCCGCGCGGATCGAACACCTTTCGCACACCCCGCATCAGCGCGATTTCCACCGCACTGCGCGTGCTTTCCAGGTAGGCCCGCTTGACCAGGCCGATGCCGTGCTCGGCCGAGATGCTGCCGCCATGACGTTGCAGGGTCGCGGCCAGCAGCTTGGTAACGTGCTCGCACTGCGCGATGAAGGCGTCCTCGCTCAGTTCGTCCGGTCGCAACACATTGACGTGCAGATTACCGTCACCGATATGCCCGAACCAGACCACCTCGGCCTGCGGATACTCGCGCGCCAGCAGCGCCTGCATCTCGTGCAGGAATGCCGGCACGGCGCTCGTCCGCACCGACACGTCGTTCTTGTACGGTCGATGCGGCGCCAGGCTTTCGGTGATGCCTTCGCGAAGGCGCCATAGTGCAGCCGCTTGCGCCTCGCTTTGCGCGATCACGCCATCGCTGACCCAACCCCGCTCCAGCGCCTGTTCGAATGCGGCCAGCGCCGCCTCCTGTTGCCCCTCGTCGGCTGCATCGAATTCGGTCACCACGTAATACGGGTGGTCGCCATCGATGGCGCGCTGCGCACCGTGCGCCAGCAAGTGGCGCAACGCGTGGTCGGTGAAAAACTCGAACGCCTGCAGGGGGAGGCGCGAATGGAACAGCGCAAACACCTGCATCAGCGCATCCATGTCCGGCAGCGCCAGCAACATCACCTGCGAGGGAAGTGGCGGATCGGTGAGCTTCAACATGGCTTCCACCACGATGCCCAACGTCCCTTCCGAGCCGATCAGCAACTGGCGGAAATCGTAGCCGCTGGAATTCTTGATCAGGCCGCGGTTGAGTTCCAGCAACTCGCCATTGCCGGCGACTACCTTCAGCCCGGCGATCCATTCGCGCGTATTGCCGTAACGGATCACCCGGATGCCGCCGGCGTTGGTGGCGATATTGCCGCCGATCGAACACGAGCCACGCGCCGCGAAGTCGACCGGATACACCAGACCGTGCTGGCTCGCTGCTTCATGCACGTGCTGCAGGATCATCCCGGGTTGCACCGTGAGCGTGCGATCGACCGCGTTGAAATCCAGCACCCGGTTCATCCGCTCCAGGCTCAACACCAGCTCGCCATGGGCCGCCACCGCACCGCCAGACAGGCCAGTGCGGCCACCCGAGGGCACGATCGCCACGTTAGTGTCGTTGGCCCAGCGCACGATTGCCTGTACGTCTTCCGTGCTCGTCGGAAGCGCGATCGCCAGCGGGTCCGGCGTCCAGCGTCGGGTCCAGTCACGACCGTAATGTTCGAGGTCGCCGGCGGCCGTCAACAGGCGCAGATCAGGCAGACGACGGGACAGATCGGCGACACGGGCATCGGACATGCGGCACTCCAAGGTATCCGTACAGACTGCCATTCGCATCGTTTCGCGTCCAGTGTTGCAGTGCCGCAAATCCTCACCTACTCTGGGGCAAGGCCTTCCCTCTACTCGACACGGAACCACCATGCAGACCTCCTACCCCCGCCAGGACATCAAGGTATTGTTGCTGGAGGGTGTAAGCGCCAGCGCGATCGATGTGTTTCGCCGCGCCGGTTACAGCCAGATCGAACTGCACGCGAAATCGCTGCCGGAGGATGAACTCATCCAGCGCATTGGCGATGCGCATATCGTCGGCCTGCGTTCGCGTACCCAGCTCACCAGTGAAGTGCTGGCCCATGCCAAGCGGCTGATCGCGGTAGGCTGTTTCTGCATCGGCACCAACCAGGTGGCGCTCGACAGCGCACGCCAACTGGGCGTGCCGGTGTTCAACGCGCCCTACTCCAATACCCGCAGCGTAGCCGAACTGGTGATCGCCGAGGCGATCATGCTGCTGCGCGGCATTCCGCAGAAAAACGCGCAGTGCCATCGCAGCGGCTGGAGCAAGTCGGCCAGCGGAAGCTACGAGACCCGCGACAAGGTGCTGGGCATCGTCGGCTATGGCCACATCGGCACCCAGGTTGGCGTGCTGGCCGAGAGCCTGGGCATGCGGGTGATCTTCCATGACATCGAGGCCAAGCTGTCACTGGGCAACGCGCACGCCGTTGCGAGCCTGGACGAACTGCTGGAACGCGCCGACGTGGTCACCCTGCACGTGCCGGAGACCCCGGCCACGCGCATGATGATCCGACAGGAGCAACTGGCCAGGATGCGCAAGGGTGCGATGCTGATCAACGCCTCCCGCGGCAGCGTGGTGGACATTGATGCCTTGGCCGCCGCGCTGCGCGATGGCCATCTGGCTGGCGCCGCGGTGGACGTGTTCCCGGTCGAGCCAAAGGGCAACGACGATCCCTTCGTCTCGCCACTGGTCGGCATGGACAACGTGATCCTTACCCCGCACATCGGCGGCAGCACGCTGGAGGCGCAGGACAACATCGGCATCGAGGTAGCCAGCAAACTGGTGCGCTACAGCGACAACGGCTCGACCCTGTCGGCGGTGAATTTCCCCGAAGTCACCTTGCCCGAGCACCCGAACAGCCGCCGCCTGCTGCACATCCACCGCAACGTCCCCGGTACGCTGTCGCGGATCAACGAACTGTTCTCGGCCGGCAACATCAACATCAACGCCCAGTTCCTGCAGACTGACAACGAGGTCGGCTACGTGGTTATCGATGTCAGCGCCGACGAAGCCCAGGCCAACCAGCTGAAGGCGAAGCTGGCGGCGATCCCGGGCACGCTGCGCAGTCGGGTGTTGTATTGAGTGCCGGGATTTGGGATTGGGGATTCGGGATTGGAAAGAGCTGAGTCGGGGAGCGCTGCTGCTTCCCCCGGATCCCGAATCCCGAATCCCGAACATGAAAAAAGCGCCTGAAGGCGCTTTTTTCATGTTCATTGCCGATTGGTCGGGGCGGCCGGATTCGAACCGACGACCCTCTGCCCCCCAGGCAGATGCGCTACCAGGCTGCGCTACGCCCCGACGATACGGCAAGCTGGCAAGTCTAGCAGCTTGTGCAGCAGGTTCGGAAGCGTCAGCGACGAAGAAGGGTCAGGACTTCTTCCAGTTCCATGCGCACCTGGCGCACGATCTGATGCGACATGCTCGCTTCCAGCCGCGCCTGTGGGCCCTCAAGCCGTGCACGCGCCCCGGTGATGGTGAAACCCTCGTCGTAAAGCAGCGAACGGATCTGCCGGATCATCAGCACGTCGTGGCGCTGGTAATAACGACGATTGCCACGACGCTTGACCGGATTGAGCGCCGGAAACTCCTGTTCCCAGTAGCGCAACACATGGGGCTTCACACCGCACAATTCGCCGACTTCGCCAATGGTGAAGTAGCGTTTGGCCGGTATGGCAGGCAGCTCGGTGTTATTCCCTTGATCCAGCATAGCCTTCGACTCTCACCTTGAGTTTCTGTCCCGGTCGGAACGTCACCACACGCCGGGCGGAGATCGGAATTTCCTCACCGGTTTTCGGGTTGCGCCCAGGGCGCTGGTTTTTCAGGCGAAGGTCGAAATTGCCGAAACCGGACAACTTCACCTGCTCGCCGTTTTCCAGAGCCCCGCGGACCACCTCGAAATAGGCATCCACGAATTCCTTGGCCTCGCGCTTGTTGAGGCCCACGTCGAGGAAAAGCCGCTCGGCCATCTCCGCCTTGGTCAGCGCCATCTCATCCTCGCAGCTTTGCCTTGCATGATTGCTCCAACGCAGCGATTGCTTCACGTACGCAACGGTCTGCGTCATCGTCAGTAAGGGTGCGTGAAGCGTCCTGCAAAATCAAGCCCATAGCGAGGCTTTTTCGGCCTGATTCGACTCCCTTTCCGCTGTAGCGGTCGAACAGCCGCAGTTCCTTGAGCCGTTCGACCAGCGTGTTGCGAACCACCTGTTCGATTCGCGACCAACTGACCGTTTCCGGTACGTCAACGGCGATATCACGGCGCACCGCTGGGAACCGGGGCACCGCCTGCGCCTGCGGCAGCCGCCGGCCCAGCAAGGGCTCCAGCGCCAGCTCCAGCACGTGCACGTCGGCCCCCAGGTCGAGTGCTTTGGCCAGCTGCGGATGCAACGCACCCAGGTAACCCACCGTTTCGCCATCGCGTGCCACACGCGCCGCACGGCCCGGATGCAGCCAGCCCGGCAGGTTGTCGTCATGCACGGACCAGCGCTGTGGCTCGCCGCCCCAGGCGATCATGGCATCGAGGTCGCCCTTGAGATCATGGAAATCCAGCACGCGTGACGGCTCGCCCCATTGCTCGGCTCGCGCATTGCCGCAGGCAACGATGGCCAGGCTCGGCGTTTCCACCGGCGCACCACCTTGCCCGGAAACCTGGCCAGGAACGGCCGGCTCACCGCCAGCAACGGATGACTCGAATACGCGCGCCACTTCGAACAACCGCACCCGCTCCTGCTGCCGTGCACGGTTATGCCGCAGCGCCTCGACAAGGCCCGGCAGCAACGACGGGCGCATCACCGCCAGATCGGCGGACAGCGGGTTGGCCAGCGGCACCAGGCGCTCGCTGAAACCCCAGCGCGCCAGCAGGTCGGCAGGCACGAAAGACAAGTTCACCGCCTCGTAATAGCCACGTGCAGCCAGTTGCTCACGCAGCGCCAGTTCGTTGATGCGCGCCTCGGGCTCGATCGCCAGGGTCAACGCACCGGCTGGCGTGGCGGTGGGGATGTTGTCGTAGCCGAAGATCCGCGCGACCTCCTCGACCAGATCCTCTTCGCGCTCGATGTCGAAGCGACTGCTCGGCGCGGTGACCTGCCAGCCGTCGGCTGTCGCGGCCACCTGCATGCCCAGCGCGGTGAAGATACGGGCTACTTCCGTGTCGGCCACGTCCACGCCAAGGAGGCGCTTCAGGCGCGCGCGACGCAGGGTGACCGGCGCGGGCGGCGGCAGGTCGGCCAGGTTTTCCGCCACCAGCACCGGCCCGGCCTTGCCGCCGGCAATCGCCAGCAGCAGTTCGCTGGCACGCTCCAGCGCGCGACGCGGCAACTCGGGATCGACGCCCCGCTCGAAGCGATGGGAGGCATCGGTGTGCAGGCCCAGCTTGCGCGCGCGCCCCATGATGGCTGCCGGTGCGAAATGTGCGGATTCCAGGAAAATGTTGCGCGTGGCGTCGGTGACACGCGAATCGAAACCGCCCATCACGCCAGCCACCGCCAGCGCCTTGCGCTCGTCGGCGATCAGCACGAAGTCTTCGCCGGGCTTTGCGTCATTGCCATCGAGCAGCTTCAGCGTCTCGCCGGCATGCGCATGACGCACCACGATGTCGCCGTCCAGCTTGTCGTTGTCGAATGCATGCATGGGCTGGCCGAGTTCCAGCATCACGTAGTTGGTCACGTCGACCACCGCGCTGATCGGGCGCAGGCCGGCGCGACGCAGACGCTCGGCCAGCCACAGCGGCGAACGTGCGGTCGGATCGATGCCTTCGATGATGCGGCCAAGGTAGCGCGGCGCATCCTTGCCTGCTTCCAGGCGAATGCCACGACGCAGTTCGCCCGTCACCGGCGCGGCCGTCGCAGCCGGCACTTTCACCGCACTGCCGAACAACGCGGCCACATCGTGCGCCAGGCCCACCAGACCAAGGCAATCGGGGCGGTTCGGGGTGAGTTTCAGCTCGAAGCTGGCGTCGGGCAGGCCCAGGTAATCGGCCAGCGACTGACCCACCGGCGCATCGGCCGGCAACTCCAGCAAGCCGGAGGCGTCGGCGTCGATGCCCAGCTCCTTCGCCGAGCACAGCATGCCGGACGATTCGACGCCACGCAGTTTGGCCGCCTTGATGGAAATGTCGCCAGGCAGCTTCGCACCGACCATCGCCAGCGGCACCTTGATGCCCACGCGCGCATTCGGCGCACCGCAGACGATCTGCAGCGGCTCGCCCTGCCCCGCGTCCACCTTGCAGACCTGCAGCCGATCCGCTTGGGGATGCTTTTCCGCCGCGATGATCTCGGCCACCACCACGCCGGCCAGGTCGTCGCCGAGCGGGGTGAGCTCTTCCACCTCCAGCCCCGCCATGGTCAGCGCATGGGCCAGTTCGGCCCGGTCAGCCTGCACATCCACCAGTTCGCGCAGCCAGTTTTCGGAGAATTTCATGTTGAAGTCCGGGATTCGGGATTCGGGATTGGGGATTCGGAAAAGCGGTGGAATCGAGGCTCTTTCAAATCCCCAATCCCCAATCCCGAATCCCTGCTCTCAGGCAAACTGCCTGAGGAACCGCAGATCGTTCTCGAAGAACGCGCGCAGGTCGGAGACGCCGTAGCGCAGCATCGCGAAGCGCTCAACGCCCAGGCCGAAGGCGAAGCCGGTGTAGCGTTCCGGGTCGATGCCGCAGTTTTTCAGCACGTTCGGATGGACCATGCCGCAGCCGAGTACCTCGAGCCAGCGCGTGGAACCGTCCGCAGCGTCCCAGCGGATGTCGACTTCGGCCGACGGCTCGGTGAACGGAAAGTAGCTGGGACGGAAACGCATTTCGAAATCACGCTCGAAGAACGCGCGGATAAATTCGGCCAGCGTGCCCTTCAGGTCGGCGAAGCTGGAAGTTTCATCGACCAGCAGACCTTCGATCTGGTGGAACATCGGCGAATGGGTCTGGTCCGAATCGCTGCGATAGACCTTGCCCGGCGCGATGATGCGGATCGGCGGCTGGCGATCTTTCATCGAGCGGACCTGCACCGGTGAGGTATGCGTGCGCAGCAGGCGCCCGTCGCCGAAGTAGAAGGTGTCGTGCATGGCGCGCGCCGGATGGTGCGGCGGGAAGTTCAGCGCCTCGAAGTTGTGCCAGTCGTCCTCGATCTCCGGGCCGTCGGCACGCTGGTAACCCAGCCGCGCGAAGATCGAGGAAATGCGTTCCAGCGCGCGGGTGATCGGGTGGATGCCACCGCGCTCGCCATCGCGCCCGGGCAGGCTGATGTCGAGCTTCTCGGAGGCGAGCCGACGCGCGAGCTCGGCCTGCTCCAGCAACTGCTTGCGTGCAGCCAGCGCTTCGGCGAGACGTTCCTTGACCTTGTTCACCCCGGCACCGCGCGCCTTGCGCTCGTCCGGCGCCAGTGCACCCAGCGCCTTCAGCGCCGCGGTCACGATGCCACTCTTGCCCAGCAGGCCCACGCGCAGCGCATCGAGCGCTTCCAGCGTATCGGCCTTGTCGATTTGCGCCTGCGCCTGTGTGGCGCGGCTGTCCAGGTCGTCCATCAATGCGACTCCGGTGTTGCCTGATTGAGGGTTTGCGGGATGCCACAAACAAAACGGGGAGGAGGCATTGGCCTCCTCCCCGCTTGCTTTACATCATATCGCGCTGGCGCCGAGGCGCCCGACGATCAAGCGGCCAGACTGGCCTTTGCTTTCTCGGCGATCACGCCAAAAGCCTTGATGTCGTGCACGGCGATATCAGCCAGAACCTTGCGGTCAACGGTGATGCCGGCCTTGCTCAGGCCATTGATCAGGCGGCTGTAGGACAGGCCGAACATGCGCGCGGCGGCGTTGATGCGGACGATCCACAACGCACGGAACTGGCGCTTGCGCTGCTTGCGGCCGATATACGCGTACTGACCGGCCTTGACGACGGCCTGGTTGGCAACGCGGAAGACCTTGCGACGCGCATTGTAGTAACCCTTCGCGCGGCCGATGATTTTCTTGTGACGACGACGGGCGGTAACGCCACGCTTTACACGAGCCATGGTTTATCTCCTCGTCTTCAGTACGGCAACATGCGGGCGACACCCGGGGCGTCACACGCCTTCAGGTGGTTCTTGGCACGCAGGCCGCGCTTCAACTTGGTCGACTTCTTGGTCAGGATGTGTGACCGGAAGGCATGACCGCACTTGATTTTCCCCGACGCGGTCTTGCGAAAACGCTTCGCAGCCGCCCGGTTGGTCTTGATCTTGGGCATTGTGATGCTCCTTGAGTGGGAATGATCCCGTTTCTGACTGATCTGGCGGCAACCGCTGGTTGCTCTTTCCGTCCTGCCACGATCGGTGCACGACCCTTCCAGACGGGTCGAACCGGCGATTATACGGAGTTCAAACCCCGGATACCAGTAGGAGCGCACCCTGTGCGCGATGCTCTTCGTCACGTGACGGAAAGCATCGCGCACAGGGTGCGCTCCTACGGGACACGCGGCGCCAAGGCGCCGCGCGACGGCTCTATTTCTTTTTCGGTCCGATCATCATGATCATCTGGCGGCCTTCCAGGCGCGGGAAGGACTCGACCTGACCGTTTTCGCCGACGTCTTCCTGGATCTTCCTGGCCAGATTCTGACCCAGATCCTGATGCGACATCTCGCGGCCGCGGAAACGAATGGTGACCTTGACCTTGTCGCCCTCTTCCAGGAAGCGAAGCATGTTGCGCAGCTTGATCTGGTAGTCGCCCACGTCGGTGACCGGGCGGAACTTGACTTCCTTGATCTCAACCTGCTTCTGCTTCTTCTTGGCGGCTTGTGCCTTCTTCTGGGCTTCGAACTTGTACTTGCCGTAATCCATGATGCGGCAGACCGGCGGGTCGCCATTGGGCTGGATCTCGACCAGATCCATGCCGGCTTCCTGCGCCAGCGCCAATGCCTCGTCACGGGTCAGGATGCCAAGCTGTTCCGCATCGGCACCAATGACACGCACCCGCGGCACACGGATTTCCAGGTTACGACGATTGCCCTTGTTGTCGGTGGTTGCGATACCACGATCCTCCAGAAGAAGTAATGAAACAGACCGCCTGGCGCTCAGCGCCGGGTTTCGGTCTCCAGTCGTTCGATGAAGTCGGCCAGCGGCATGCTGCCCAGATCCTCGCCGGAACGGGTACGCACAGAAACGTTCCCCGTCTCTTTCTCGCGGTCACCGACCACGATCAGATAAGGCACTTTCTGCATCGTATGCTCGCGGATTTTATAGCCGACTTTCTCGTTGCGCAAATCCGATTGTACCCGGAAACCTTTGTCGACAAGGGTTTGCGTCACTTCACGAACATAATCGGCCTGCGCATCGGTAATACTGAACACCACCGCCTGCACCGGCGCCAGCCACGCCGGCAGCAGCCCGGCATGATGTTCGATCAGGATGCCGATGAAGCGCTCCATGGAGCCCACGATGGCCCGGTGCAACATCACCGGATGCTGCTTTTGCGACTGCTCGTCGACATATTCGGCGCCAAGGCGCTCGGGCATCATGAAATCGACCTGCATGGTGCCGACCTGCCAGTCGCGGCCGATCGAATCCTTCATGTGGTATTCGATCTTCGGGCCATAGAACGCGCCCTCGCCCGGCAATTCAGTCCATTTCACCCCGGCGGCAGACAACGCGCCGCGCAATGCAGCCTCGGAACGATCCCACACGTCATCGTCGCCGATGCGCTTTTCCGGACGCAGCGCCAGCGCCACGTCGATATTGTCGAAGCCGAAATCGGCATACACCTGCATCGCCTGGCGATGGAACTCGGTAACCTCCGACTCGATCTGCTCCGGCGTACAGAAGATGTGGCCGTCGTCCTGGGTGAAGGCGCGCACGCGCATGATGCCGTGCAGCGCGCCGGACGGTTCGTTGCGGTGGCAACCGCCAAACTCGCCGTAGCGGATCGGCAACTCGCGGTAGCTGTGCAAACCGGTGTTGAACACCTGCACGTGGCCCGGGCAGTTCATCGGCTTCAACGCGAACGTGTGCTTCTCCGATTCGGTGAAGAACATGTTTTCCTTGTAGTTGTCCCAGTGACCGGACTTCTTCCACAACGACACGTCGAGCACCATCGGGCAACGTACTTCCTGGTAGCCGCTCTTCTTGTACACACCGCGCATGTACTGCTCGACCTGTTGCCAGATCGCCCAGCCGTTCGGATGCCAGAACACCATGCCCGGGCTCTCTTCCTGCTGGTGGAACAGGTCGAGCGCCTTGCCGATCTTGCGGTGGTCGCGCTTCTCGGCCTCCTCCAGCTGGTAGAGGTATGCCTTGAGGTCCTTGTCGTTCAACCACGCGGTACCGTAGATGCGCGTCAGCATCGCGTTGCTTGAATCACCGCGCCAGTACGCGCCGGCGACCTTCATCAGCTTGAACGAATGCAGCTTGCCGGTGTTCGGCACGTGCGGGCCTCGGCACAGGTCGGTGAACTCGCCCTGCGAATACAGCGACAGATCCTCGTTGGCCGGAATGCCTTCGATGATCTCGGCCTTGTAGTTCTCGCCCAGGCCGCGGAAGAACGCCACCGCCTCGTCGCGCGATTTCACGCTGCGCGTCACCGGCAATTGCTCGGCGACGAGCTTGTGCATCTCCGCCTCGATCTTCGGCAGGTCCTCCGGCGTGAACGGACGCTCGTAGGCAAAGTCGTAATAGAAGCCGTTGTCGATCACCGGACCGATCGTGACCTGCGCGCCCGGAAACAGCCGCTGCACCGCCTGGCCCATCAGGTGGGCAGTCGAATGACGCAGGATTTCCAGCGCCTCGGGGCTTTTCTCGGTGACGATCTGCACGCTGGCGTCGTGCTCGATCTGATAACTGGCATCGACCAGCTTGCCGTCGACCTTGCCGGCCAGGGTCGCCTTGGCCAGGCCGGCGCCAATCGAGGCGGCCACGTCCTGCACGGTAACGGGATGATCGAACGGCCGTTTGCTGCCGTCGGGTAGCGTGATTTCAATCATGGAAACACCTGGAGAACCCGCCACGACGGCGGATCAAGAAGCAAAGTATGACTGCAAGTGCAGCCGGACGCCGCAGTCCGCCTGCCATGGGACACGAAAAGGGGCGCAAAGCGCCCCATCGTCCGGCCTTGCGGTGAAATCAGATGGCGAGCTTTGTAGTGTCCATGTCACACACTCGACCGGCAGTTACCTGCAGGCCACCAAGGCAGACGCGTAGGGACGAAAAAATTACTTCGCCGCCCGCCGACTGTCAATCTCGCCTGGTCACCTCCCGCGATCAGAAGTAATAACCGAGGTTGATGTTGAAGCGGTGCTCGACCTCGCCGTCGCCAGCCATGCTGCCGCCGATGAACGGCTGGTTGCGCGCGGTGACGAAGTCGAAATAGGTGAACAGCCCGCCGGCGGCGACGGACACGCCCGTCACGTTCATCCAGGTATGCGGCAGGCCACCGGATTTTCGTCCCACTATCGAATAATCGTTGTAGAACGTCAGCTCACTGATCGGCCCCCACGACACCGGCCACCTGTAAGCGAGGTTCCCGGTATAGCTGTTCGCCCGCGCCGCGATGCTGTCGTAGAAGTGGTAAGCACCCACGGCGAGGCGCGTCGCGTCCTGCACCGAATAATCGTAATGCGCCGCCTGCAGTTGCAGGTTCCATGGCCCGTGATTCGCATTCAGGTGCACGGCATAGGCACCGTAATGGCCGACGCTGCGGGTCGCGTCGTCCAGCCCGCCATGCAGCGCGGACGCACCCAGCTCGACGCTGCTGTCGGCATTGGCATGAAAGGTGTAGGCCACCCGCGCCGCGACCGTATCGGTAGTGCCGATCGGATGTGCCGGATCGTCGAAAGTGTCTTCGTTGGCATCGCGATAGCCGACCACGTTGTAGGTGTAGCTGTCCGAACGATTGCTGACGTAGCCATCCACGCCACCCATGCCGTCGTTCTTGAAGAACGCCAATTGCACGTTCCACGGGTCGCTGGCGAACAGGTATTTCGCACCCATGAAATAGCTGTCTTCGAGGCCCAGGTAGTAGTTGGAACTGAAGAAATAGTTGTGCGAATCGAATGGCTGCGCGCCAAAGGGCAGCTTGACCAGGCCAAGCCGCCCCTCGGACGCGTCGGAGAATTTGTAGCCGACCCAGGCATGCTGGACCGCGCTCATGTACTGGAACCAGCGGTACTGCGCCGACAGCTCGACATCGCCGATGCTGCCATCCAGGTCGAGCCGGAAGATATCGAAATCACCGTCACCACCGCGGCGGCGATTGGCCTTTTCATAGCCTTCGTTGCTGTACTGGAAGCGTACGGCACCACCGAGTTTGATGCCGTCTTGCTTCACCGGTGCCGTACCGGCTTCCGCCACAGCAACCTGTTCCACGGGTACGTCGGTCGTCGGTACGCTGTCGGCTTGCTGCTGTCGCAACGCATCGAGCTGCTTTTGCATTTCGTTCATGCGTGCCTGCATCTGCGCTATCTGTTGCGCGACAGAAGCCGGCTGTTCCGGTCCGGATGCGGTGGCGGCGGGGGCGGAGTGGGCCAGGCACAGGCCAACGGCTCCCGTCGCGGCGAGCGCGAGTGGTTTGAATCTCATCGAACGATTCCTCGGAAGGTGATGACACCAGCGCAAACGGGTGGCGCCACGCAGGGGAGCAGGTGCTCCCCGCAGGTCAGCTGCCCGCGGACCCGCCGCGGGCAGCCACGGGATCAGGACTTGTCGGACACCCAACCAGAGACGAGCTCGGCATGATTGTCGACCCAGTCCCTGGCATTCTGTTGCGTGTCGGCATCAGGCTTCTGGTCGGCGGCCATCACCTGCTGCATCTGCTCCGGCGTCCAGTGGAAGCCGTCCAGCACGGCATAGGCCCTGGGCATGTCCTGCTGCAAGCCCTTGCGCACCAGCGTGTCGATATCCTCGGCACCGCCGTAGCTGCCCTTGGGGTCGGCCAGATACTTCAGCTGCCAGCGCGCCCACATCCAGTGCGGCGTCCAGCCGGTGACCACGATCCATTGCTGATTGTCGATGGCGTCCTTGAGCGCCGCCGTCATCGTGGCGCCGCTGCCGTCGATCAGTTTCAGTGGCAGCTTGTAGGCTTCGATCGCCTCATGGGTGATGCCCATCTCGCCGGCGCCGGGGTCGATGCCGACGATCCGGTTCTGGAACTGGTCGGCATGCGCGGCGAGCTGATCGATCGAATCGATCGTCACGTAATCGGGCACGACCAGGCCGATCTTGGTACCGGTCATGTTGGGGCCCAGATTGGCCAGCTGATCCTTGGCTTTTTCGTAGTAGTTGCCATGCGTGCTGGGCAGCCACGCGCAAACCGTGGCGTCGGCATCACCGTGGGCCAACGCGGAGTACATCGCCGCACCGCTCACCGAAGTGGTCTTCACCTTGAAACCCTGTTGCTCGAGCGCAGCCTGGGCGACGTGGGTGGCAGCGGTGCAGCTGGCCCATTCCACGTAGACCAGCCGTACTTCACCCGCGTCGGTGGAGCTGGCCGCCGCGTCGGTGGTGGCTGTGTCCGCCGCACCGCCACCCGAGGGCGAGCACCCGGCCAGCAACGCAGCGGCAAATATGGCGGCAATCGCCGGGCGAAGTCGGAATGTCTTGTTGGTCATGAAATCTCCCTGGGAATGGCGCGAATCACTTCGCGTTCTTGGTCGGCTGCCTGCGGCCGATGCGCTGGGTGACACGATCCAGGATCATCGCCAGGATCACGATGGCGATACCGGCCTCGAAGCCCTTGCCCGGCTCCAGCCGCTGGATCGCCTGCCAGACTTTTCCGCCAAGTCCGCCGGCACCGATCATCGCGGCGATCACCACCATCGACAGCGACAGCATGATGGTCTGGTTGATGCCGGCCATGATGGTCGGCACGGCCATCGGCAACTGCACCTTGAACAGCTTCTGGCGACGAGTGGAACCGAACGCGTCGGCCGCTTCGATAAGGTCGGCGGGCACCTGGCGGATACCCAGTGCGGTCAGGCGGATGGTGGGCGGCGTGGCGAAGATCACGGTGGCGACGCTGGCCGAGACCGCGCCGAGACCGAAGAACGGAATGGCAGGAATCAGGTAGACGAAGGCCGGCATGGTCTGCATGAAATCCAGGATCGGCATGACGGCCCTGGAGGTGCGCCGACTGAGCGCCGCGGCAATGCCCAGCGGCATGCCGATGGCGATGGAGAACATCGTCGAGAGCAGCACGAGGGTGAAGGTTTCCACCGTGGCCGACCACAAGCGCAGATTCCACAACAGTAAAAGCCCGAGCAGGCTGAACAGCCCCACCCGCCAACCGGCGGCACGCCACGCCAGCAACGCCACTGCGGCGATCAGCAGCCACGGCGGCAGCCACAGCAAGCCATGCACCAGCCCATCGATCAGGATCGAGACGACATGGCTGAAGGCCTTGGTGATGAACGCGCCATGCAGCGTCAGCCAGTCCAGCCCCGCGTCGATGCTGTGGGCCAACGGCAGTTTCGGTATCAACATGATCATGCGGCGACCTCCGTCGTGGCGTTCTGTGCCAGTGCATTGATCACCCGTGGCCGGGTGACCACGCCCAGCAACTTGTGTCGCTCATCGACTACTGGCAGGCGATACGGCCACGCCGCCATCAGATTGATGATTTCGGTCAGCGGCAGGTCCGGACCAATCGTCGGGGCATCGCGCTCGACCAGCTCCACGATGCTGCTACGGCCCTCCTTCACTGCCTTGTCCAGCGCATCCAGAGTCACCGTGCCGACCAGCGTGTGGTCGCGCTCGACCACGAGCATGCTGGTGTCGCTGCCCTCTGTCATCTTGCGCAATACCGTGCGCGGGCCGTCCTGCGGAAACGCCAGCTCGCGGGCACGCCCCATGACGCTCCGTGCGGTGAGCACACGGGACATGTCGACGTTCTCCACGAAGCGCTCCACATACGCATTCGCCGGCTTGTTGAGGATTTCCTCGGGCGTGCCGATCTGCACCACGCGGCCATCCTTCATCAACACGATGCGATCGCCGATCTGCAATGCCTCGTCGAGATCGTGGGTGATGAACACGATGGTCTTTTTCATGCGCCGTTGCAGCGAAGCGAGCTCCTGCTGCATGTCGCGACGGATCAGCGGATCGAGCGCGCTGAACGCCTCGTCCATCAGCAGGATGTCCGACCTCACCGCCAGAGCGCGGGCCAGGCCCACGCGCTGCTGCATGCCGCCGCTGAGCTGGCCCGGCAGCGCATCCTCCCAGCCCTTGAGCCCGACCAGCTCCAGCGCTTCGACCGCCCGGGCACGGCGCTCGGCCGGATCGATGCCCTGCACTTCCAGACCGTAAGCGGCATTGTCGGCGACGGTGCGCTGGGGAAACAGCGCGAAGTGCTGGAACACCATGCTGATCTTGCGCCGACGCAGGTCGAGCAGCTGTTCGCGATCGAATCGCGTGATGTCTTCGCCATCAATGAAGATACTGCCGCGAGTCGAACTATTGAGCCGATTGAGACAGCGCAACAACGTCGACTTGCCGCTGCCACTCAATCCCATGATGACCAGCAGCTCGCCCTCTTCCACATCGAACGACACATCCGCCACGCCAACGGCATGGCCGGTCTTGCGGATAGCCGCGTTGTCCGCTCCGTCGTCAAGAAGGTGCAAGGCCTTCTCCGGATGCGGTCCGAAAATCTTGCTGAGGTGTTCGATCCTTATTTTCTGCATGAGTCCTTTGCCTTGGCCTGGGCGCTGCAGTCCGATACGGGATCGGAGCGCTGTGCTTCATCAAGAAGCAGCGGGAACAAACACTGGGCAAAGGGACGCCAGGGTCGAAGACATGAAGCACATGCCGGCCCAGGTTTGATGAGAATTTGGAAGTGGGGCAGAGTAGCAAAATTTGCTCGTTAGCTCAAATCAACCGCACTTGCAATGGGTATTCGAGGCCGAACTCGTCCTGCATTTCCCTTGCCGTCAGCGAACCTCGAGCACCTGTCACCGGAACATTGGCCAGCCGCTACAATGGACCGCTTGACCTCATTCGGGTGACTCAGCCATGCGCATCCTGGTTACCGGCACCGCCGGCTTCATCGGCGCCGCCCTGGCGCAACGCCTGCTGGCGCGCGGCGATGTGGTTCATGGTTTCGACAATCACAACGATTACTACGACCCGGCGCTGAAGGAGGCGCGGCTGGCGCGCTTCATCAACCATCCGGATTACACGCATCAACGCGCCGACCTCGCCGATGCGGAGGCGGTGAACCATGCATTCGGCACGTTCAGGCCGCAGCGGGTGGTGAACCTCGCTGCGCAGGCCGGCGTGCGCTATTCGCTGCAGAATCCGCAGGCTTACGTGTCGAGCAACCTGGTCGGCTTCGTCAACATTCTCGAAGGCTGCCGGCACGGCAAGGTGGAGCACCTGGTCTACGCCTCATCCAGTTCGGTTTACGGTGCCAACCGCAAGCTGCCGTTCGCGGTGGAGGATGCCGTCGACCACCCGGTAAGCCTTTACGCCGCGAGCAAGAAGGCCAACGAACTGATGGCGCACACGTACAGCCATCTATACGGCCTGCCGACCACCGGCCTGCGCTTCTTCACCGTGTACGGCCCATGGGGCCGGCCGGACATGTCGCCGATGCTGTTCGCCGACCGGATCAGTCGCGGCGAGCCGATCGACGTGTTCAATCACGGGCGCCACAGCCGCGACTTTACCTATATCGACGACATCGTCGAAGGCGTGATCCGCACACTCGATCACCCGGCCGAACCCGACCCTGCGTACGACGCCGAACAGCCCAACCCCGGTTCGTCAAATGCCCCGTACCGGGTCTACAACCTCGGCAACGACCAGCCGGTGCAGTTGATGCGCTTCATCGAACTGCTGGAACAGAGCCTCGGCCGCACGGTGGAAAAGCGCTTGCTGCCGATGCAGCCGGGCGACGTGCCGGACACCTGGGCTGACGTGTCCGCGCTGCGCCGTGACGTGGGCTACGCGCCGGGCACGTCGATCGAGGATGGCGTGGCGCGTTTCGTCCAGTGGTATCGGGAGTACCAGCACCTCGGCTGATGCCGCGCACTCGCGGCGATGCTTTTTCGAATCCGGCTTTCAGACGAATGCCGGGTCATCCCGAATCCCGAATCCCGGCTTCAAGCATCGTCCGGCAGCGGACTCCTGCGGACTCGGGTGGCTCAGAACGGCTTGGCGAGCACCAGCCAGATCACGCCGAGCAGCAACAGCACCGGCAACTCGTTGAGCCAGCGCAGCGTGCGTGACGACGGCAGCGCGATACCTTTGGCGCTACGTTTGAGCACGCGCCCGGCCCAGATGAAATAAACCAGCAGCAGCACCACCAGGGTCAGCTTGGCATCGATCCAGTGCATGCCGGCGGTGATGTTGGGCAAGCTCTGCGGGAACACCCGCCAGCCCTGCCACAGAACCAGGCCGAACACGAATGCCAGGCCGAACATGTTGTGGCCGAACTTGTACAGCCGTCGCCCCATCAACTGCAGCCGCGCCAGCACGACCGGCTCGTTCGCGGCCTCGGCCATGTTCACCAGAATCCGCGGCAGATAGAACACCGTCGCCATCCAGGCCATCACGAACAGCAGGTGCAGCGACTTGATCAACACGTAGGCGGTCATGGCGGAAACGGATGGCTACTGCCGGTTGCAGTGGTGGCGATGATAACGCGGACCCTCGACTTGGATCAGGGCTGCGGCGATCCATCCCGGCCCGGCGCGATCCGCTCCAGCAAGGCTTGCAGCAGTCGATCCTGCCGTGCCTCGTCGAGCGGCGCGTTCTGGCGATCGGTGAGCTGGAAGAAATCCTCCACCCGCTCACCGAACGTCGCGATGCGCGCGTCGTGCACACGCACGCCAGTGGCCAGCATCACCTGAGCCACCGCAGCCAGAAGCCCGGGGCGATCGGTGCCGACCAGGGCCAGTTGGGTGCGGTCGCCGGCGGCATGGAAGCTTATTTTCGGGATCATCTGGAAGTGTTTCTGGTGCCGCGACATCCCCCGCTTGCTCGGCTGCACGCTGGTCGATTGCGCCAGCGCGCGCTGCAGCCGCTGCTGCAATTCCTCCGCCCGCGCCACGCTGACCGGTTGCTGGCTTTCCGCATCGAGCAGCAGGAAGGTGTCCAGCGCCATCCCGGTCGGCGAGCTGAGGATGCGTGATTCCATCACCGAGAGACGCAAGCGGTCGAGCACCGCGGTGACGGTGGCAAACAGGCCGTCGCGGTCGGGCGTGTAGACGAACAACTCGGTGCTGCCGCGCACCGACAGCGGATGCACCGCGACCAGCGGCAGCGCACCTTTCGCGCGCAGGATGGCTGCGGACTGCCACGCGATCTGCTCGGGTCGGTGACGCAGGAAACTCAGCCGCGGGAAGTCGGCCCAGGCCCGCACCACGTCGGCTTCGTCGTGGCCCTCGTTCATCAACAGCGCCAGCGCGTATTCGGAACACTCGCGCACGCGCGCGCCGACGTCACGTGGCAGTTCCACGTCGCTGCGCAGCGCGTAACGGGTGCTCATGTAGAGATCGGACAACAGCCGATCCTTCCAGCCGTTCCACAATCGTGGACTGGTGCCGATGATGTCGGCGATGGTCAGCAGGTACAGCTGGCCGAGCCGCTCGCGATCGCCCACCACCTCGGCAAAACGGTGCACGACATCCGGGTCGGTGATGTCCTGGCGTTGCGCGGTGGTGCTCATCAGCAGGTGCCAGCGCACCAGCCACGCGACGCGCTCGACGTCGGCGGGCGGCAACCCCAGCCGCTTGCAGAAAGTGCGCGCGTCGCTCTCGCCGAGCGCCGAATGGTCGCCGCCGCGACCCTTCGCGATGTCGTGGAACAACCCCGCCAGCAACATCACTTCCGGCTTGGGCAGGCTCGCCCAGATCTCGCAACCCAAGGAAAACTCGTCACGCGCCTGCGGGCCGGCGAAACGCGCCATGTTGCGCAACACGCGCAAGGTATGTTCGTCGACCGTGTAGACATGGAACAGGTCGTACTGCATGCGCCCGAACACCTTGCCGAAGGCGGGCAGGATCGCCGCCAGCAGGCCGTGCCGGTTCATCCGCCACAACGCGCCAACCGCCGGCGCACCGCGGCGCAGCAGTTGCAGGAATGCCACCAGCACCTCGCGATCGTCGGCCAGCGCGTCGCCATGCGCGGCCGTCGCCTGGTGGATGCGGCGCATGGTGTCCGCGGTGAAGCCGACCAGGCCGGACTGGTCCATCCGCGCAATGAAGATTTCGACCAGCGCCGCGGGGCGGCGCATGAACAACTGCGGATCGCGCGCCGCCAGCCGCGGCCCGTAACGCACGAACACGTCGCCCACCGGCACCGCCTCGCCCGGCGCTTCCAGCATTTCCTCGAAACGTTCAGCCACCTGCACGCCAAGCCGTTCGACCTGGCTGGCAGCGCGGTAATAGCCCTGCATGAACTGTTCGACGCCGAGATTTTTCTCGTGCTCGTCCTCGAAGCCGAGCCGCGTGGCCAACGCGCGCTGGTAGTCGAACAACAGGCGCTCTTCCGGACGCCCCGCTTCCAGATGCAAGGCGTAGCGGTATCGGCGCAGGACGGCCTCGGATTCCTCCAGCGCCGCCAGCTCAGCCGGGTCGAGCAGCCCCTCCACCACCATGTCGGGCAGATCGTCGGCATGCGCCAGCCGGCGGCCCATCCAGCGCAGCGAGTCGAGCGTGCGCAAGCCGCCCGGGCCATCCTTGAGGTTGGGTTCGAGGTTGTAGGCGGTGTCGTCGAAGCGGGCATGGCGGGTGTCGCGCTCGGCCAGCCGGGCTGCCAGATAGTCCTGCGGCGGCCACAGTTGCGGGTCGTCGACGATGCCACGCAGCTTCCGGTCGAATGCCGCGTCGCCAGCCAGTCGGCGCGCATCCAGCAGACTGGTGAACACGCTGGGGTCCTCGGCCGCCAGCGCCCGGCACTGCGCCGGATCACGCGCCGCATGGCCAACCTTCAGGCCGATGTCCCACAGCGTGGCGAAAAACTGCTCAAGCGCGCGCAGCCGCGCCGGTTCGGGGTCTTCCACCAACACCAGCAGATCCACGTCCGAACAGGGAAACAGCAGGCCGCGACCGAAACCGCCGACCGCGAACAACGCAGCACCGGTCACCTCACCAAGGCAGGCCGTCCACACGTGCAACACGATGCGCGCCACCGAATCCCCGCGGCGCCGCGCCAGCGCCGCAGCATCGGCACCATCGCGAAACGTGGTTGCCAACGTCCGGTCGAGATCGTCCAGCAATTGCCGCAGCGCACGCCGCGCCTCCGCTGAAACGCCGGAGCGCGGCACCACCACGGGCAGGCGTGGCAAGGGAGGAAGCGCTGAGTTCATTGGAGCGAAACGTGAGTGGAGAGGAGCAAAACGCGAGAGGGGCAGTCTGCCATGCCGCGGCAGCCCGCTCCGAATCCCAAATCCCGGCTTCCTAATCCCGGCTCTTCACGCATCCGGCCAGGGCGTGAGGATCTCGAAACCGTCATCGGTCACCGCCAGCGTGTGCTCCCACTGCGCCGACAGCGAATGATCCTTGGTCACCACCGTCCAGCCGTCGGGCAGTTGCCGCGTCTGCGGCTTGCCGGCGTTGATCATCGGCTCGATGGTGAAGGTCATGCCCTTCTTCAGTTCGACGCCGGTACCGGGCTTGCCGTAATGCAGCACCTGCGGCTCGTCGTGATAGACCTTGCCGATGCCATGGCCGCAGTATTCCTTGACCACGCTGAAACCGGCGGCTTCGGCATGCTTCTGGATCGCGTGGCCGACATCCCCCAGCGTGGCGCCGGGGCGCACCGCCTCGATGCCACGCATCATCGCCTCGAAGGTGGTGTCGACCAACCGCTTGGCCAGCACCGACGGCGTGCCGGCGATATACATGCGGCTGGTGTCGCCGTGCCAGCCATCCTTGATCACGGTGACGTCGAGATTGACGATGTCGCCGTCCTTGAGCACCTTGCCCTCGTTCGGAATGCCATGGCAGATCACGTGGTTGACCGAAGTGCACAAGGTCTTGGGAAAGCCGTGGTAGCCGACGTTGGCTGGAATGGCCTTCTGCACGTTGACGATGTGCTCGTAGGCGCGGCGGTCCAGCTCTTCGGTGGTGACACCGGGTTTGACGTAGTCCTTCAGCATCGCCAGCACTTCGGCGGCGAGCTTGCCGGCAACGCGCATGCCTTCGAGGTCTTCGGGGGATTTCAGGGTAATGGCCATCGGTTCCACTCATACGGCGACAAAAGCCGAAGAAATCCAGCAACTTGCCGCACCGCCGGCGTACCGGCTACAATTTCGGAGTTTTGCGGGGCTGATGTCTCCCTGTTCGGAGTCGCCCATGCAAAGCGAAACGGGATTGTAACCCCCAGCGGTACAACACCCAAACCAACGCCACACACGTATCGGCACCGCCTTCGGGGTGCTGCGCCTCGCCCACCAAAACAATCGGGCAAGTCGCGGTCGAAGTCGGGGATGCGTGGAGGTCCCAACCCCCAGGTTCCTTTCGAGGAACCGACAATCTGGAGCGACACCCATGGCACAAGTCACCATGCGTCAGATGCTGGAAGCCGGCGTCCATTTCGGCCATCAGACCCGTTACTGGAACCCCAAGATGGCCCCGTACATCTTCGGCGCCCGCGGCAAGATCCACATCATCAATCTCGAAAAGACCCTGCCGCTGTTCACCGACGCGATGAATTTCCTGTCGGGCCTGGCGCAGAAGCGCGGCACCATTTTGTTCGTCGGCACCAAGCGTTCGGCCCGCGAGCCGTTGGCTGAGGAAGCCGCACGCGCCGGCATGCCGTTTGTCACCTCGCGCTGGCTCGGCGGCATGCTGACCAACTTCCGCACCGTGAAGCAATCCGTTTCGCGCCTGAAGGAGCTGGAAGCGGCCGAGACCGACGGTTCGTTCGACAAGCTGGTCAAGCACGAAGTGCTGGCCCGTCGCCGCGAGCGCGACAAGCTGCAGGCCTCGCTGGGCGGCATCAAGGACATGAATCGCCTGCCTGATGCATTGTTCGTGATCGACATCGGCCACGAAGACATCGCCGTGCAGGAAGCCAAGAAGCTGGGCATTCCGGTGATCGCCGTGGTCGACACCAACTACAACCCGGACCTGGTCGATTACGCCATCCCGGGCAATGACGACGCGATCCGCGCGATCCAGCTGTACGCCCGCGCCGCTGCCGACTCGATCCTGGAAGGCAAGGC
>SMEK01000082.1_pt1 | contig 36072 bp, 26 predicted proteins | sample 2456371 | NCBI WGS metagenome assembly SMEK01 (sample SAMN10132590, study PRJNA489261) | soil metagenome | isolation source: day1 antibiotic-loamy sand soil ammended with composted manure from dairy... | place: USA | collected 2015-04-01
CTGATCACGCCGTGGGTGGACGCCTGCGCGCGGTGGGCGGTGCCGAAGGCGTCCATCACGAAGATGTCGCACAGCGCGGCGTACTTCTTCGCCAGCGTCTCGTCGTCCTTGCCTTCGCCGACGTTCATGCGGCAGTTTTCCAGCAGCACCACGTCGCCGGCGGCGAGCTCGACGCCATCGAGGTAGTCGGCCACCAGCGGTACCGGCGTGCCCAGCTTTTCACTCAGCCACGCAGCTACCGGCGCCAGCGAGGATTCGGCGTCGAACTGGCCTTCCTTTGGTCGGCCCAGATGCGAGAGCACCATCACCTTTGCGCCGGCGTCGCGGGCGGCCCGGATCGTGGGCAGCGCGGCATCGAGGCGCTGGGTCGAGGTGATCTGGCCGTGGTCGTCGATCGGCACGTTCAGGTCTTCGCGGATCAGCACGCGCTGGTCGCGCAAATCGAGGTCACTCATGCGGATGACGGACACGGCGGGACTCCGTTGTTGGGAAAAGGCCCGCCTGTTTGCGAGCGACAGCCGCTTATTGTCCGGTGGGGTCGGCATGGATGCAAACGCAGACACGACCGGCAGCCGCTTGCGGCGTTGCGGGAGCGCGCGCTTCGGCGTCACACTGCACGCGTTTGAGTGCTCATCAGGGGGAATGGCTATGGCTGACGGACTGGTGCTTTACGGCTACTGGCGATCCAGCGCCGCGTACCGGGTGCGGATCGCGCTGAATCTGAAGGGGCTCGACTACGAGTCGCGACCGGTGCATCTGGTGCGCGATGGCGGCCAGCAGCACGCGCCGGCGTACCGGAACATCAATCCGCAGCAACTGGTGCCCTGCCTGCTCGATGGCGACCGGGTGCTCACCCAGTCGCTGGCGATCATGGAATACCTCGACGAAGTGCATCCGGAGCTGGAGACCTCGCTGTTGCCGGTGGATGCCCGCGGCCGCGCACGCGTGCGCGCACTGGCGATGGTGGTGGCCTGCGACACGCATCCGCTGGGCAACCTGCGCGTGCTGCAGCGGCTGGAGTCGCAATTCGACGCCGATGAGGCGCAGCGCGCGGAGTGGTCGCGCCACTGGATTGGCACCGGGTTGGAAGCGCTGGAGTCGATGCTGGCCGACAACGCTGCCACGGGCCGCTTCTGCCACGGCGACACGCCGGGCATGGCGGATATCTGTCTGGTGCCGCAGGTCTACAACGCACTGCGCTGGAAGTTGCCGATGGACGATTTTCCGACCGTCTGGCGCATTCACCAGGCCTGCAGCGAGCTGGAGGCGTTCAGGCAGGCGGCACCGGAAGCGCAACCCGACGCGGCTTGAAAGCCCGCAGGAGCGCCCTGTGCGCGATGCTTTCCGTCACGTGCCGAAGAGCATCGCGCACAGGGTGCGCTCCTAGGGGGAATGGGGCGCGAAATCCGGACTCAGAAGCCCATGCCGTACGGATCGTTGCCGGCGAGCTCCTGGTCGTTGTTGCCGCCCTCGGCAAGGCGGATCTTCAGGGCCAGGCCGTCGCGCGAGTCGGACTTGTTGAGCGCTTCTTCCAGCTCCACGCGGCCTTCCTTGTACAGGCGGTAGAGCGACTGGTCGAAGGTCTGCATGCCTTCCTGCAGGCTGCGGTCCATCGCTTCCTTGATCTCGTGGATCTGGCCGCGGCGGATCATGTCGCGGATCAGCGGCGTATTCAACAGCACTTCGGCGGCCGGGATGCGGCGGCCATCCTTGCCGATCACCAGGCGCTGGCTGATGACCGCGCGCAGGTTCAGTGCCAGGTTCATCAGCACGTTCTTGTGCGCCGATTCGGGGAAGAAGTTGAGGATGCGCTCCAGCGTCTGGTCGGCGTTGTTGGAGTGCAGCGTAGCCAGGCACAGGTGGCCGGTTTCGGAGAAGGCGATGGCCGCTTCCATCGTGTCGGTGTCGCGGATCTCGCCGATCATGATCACGTCCGGCGCCTCGCGCATCGCGTTCTTCAGCGCTTCGTGATAGCTGTGCGTGTCCAGCCCCACTTCGCGCTGGTTGACGATGGATTTCTTGTGCCGGTGCAGGTATTCGATCGGATCCTCGATGGTGAGGATGTGCCCGGACGAGTTGCTGTTGCGCTGGTCGATCATCGCCGCCAGCGTGGTCGACTTGCCCGAACCGGTGGCGCCGACCACCAGGATCAGCCCGCGCGGCTCCATGATCAGGTCGCGGAAAATGCTTGGCAGTTGCAACTGCTCGACGCTGGGGATTTCGCTCTTGATCGCGCGGATCACCATGCCCACTTCGCCGCGCTGCTTGAACACGTTGATGCGGAAACGGCCGGCCTCTTTCACTGCCAGCGCCATGTTCAGCTCCAGGTCGCGCTCGAACTGCGGTACCTGGCCCTCGTCCATCAGCGAATAGGCGATCTTCTTGACCATGCCGCTGGGCAGCCCGGTGTTGCCCAACGGGTAAAGCTTGCCCTCAACCTTGATGTTTACCGGGGCGCCGGTGGACAGGAACATGTCCGACGCGCCCTTGTCTACCATAAGCTTGAGGAAGTACCCGATATCCACGTTTGTCCCCTGATTCCCGTGAGCGCGTTGCTATGATGGATTATGCCCGCCCACAATACGCCGCGACACACCATGAGGACTGTGATGCACATCTTTTCCCCGCTGGCCGCATCCGCCGGCCGCATCCGCCTGGCAGCCACCGGCCTGGCGCTGGCGCTGATACTGGCTGGCTGCGCCACCGTGCCGCCGCCCAATGACGTGATGAACCTGGCGCAGACGCGCCTGCAGATGGCCCGCAATGCCGGCGCGGCCGACTACGCCCCGGTTGACCTGGGCTTTGCCCAGGACAAGTTCCAGCAGGCGCAGGCCGCCATGGCCGATCGCAAATACGCCGACGCGGCCAATCTTGCCGAAGAGTCCCGCGCCGATGCCGAGCTGGCGCAGGCCAAGGCGAAGCTGGGTGCGGCGCGTTCGCAGATCCAGAACAAGGTGCAGGAAAACACCCGCCTGCGGGCCAGCGGCGAGCGGGCCGAGGTCGAACAGCAACCGATGCCCGTGCAGCCGTCCTTTGCACCGGTGCCGCAGCAGGACATGCCGGCGCCATCGTCGTCCGTCCTGTCCGCACCGGCAGGCGACGGCTTCCAGACCGTGCCCGACAGCATGCCGCCGCAAACCGACTCCCAGGGAGGCCAGCCATGAAGAGCTTCACCGCCATTCCCGTCGCGATCGCGCTGGCATTGCTCATGCTGGGCCCTGCCCACGCCCGGCAGGACGACATCGACATCAATCGCCTGAACGGCAGCCTGAACCAGCTTGCCCAGGATCCGAGCCTGGGCGGCTATGCACAAGCTGAACAGGCGCGCGCCCGCGATGCGATCAACCGCCTGGTCCAGGCCGGTTCACGCGAACGGGCCCATGCCCTTTACCTGGCCGAGCGCCGGGTGGACCTGGCCAAGACCGCGGCGCAGCTTCAGGACGCCCAGGTCAAGCTGACCCAGCTCGACCGCGAGCACGACCAGATCCTGCTCGACAACAGCCGTCGCGAAGCGGACATGGCGCGACGCGAACTGGAGCGGCAGCGCTTGCAGTACCAGCTGGCACAGGAAGAAGCGGCCCGGCTCCAGCAACAGGGGCAGGAGTATTCGCAAGCGGCCGAGCAGGCCCGCGTCGAAGCGGACCGGGCGAAGAAGCTGGCGGCAGCGCAGAGCCGGGTGGCCCAGGCGGCCCGCCGTGAAGCGGCGGCAGCTGCAGAGGCGGCCAAGGCGATGCGTTCGCAGATGCAGGCGGACGAAGCCCCTGCGGAGGCCGCCCCGAACGAACCGAAAAAGCCATCCAAGGGTCATCGCTGACACCGGTTCCCCGCGGCGCGCAGTCGCTCCACCAGCGGCGCGCCGCGGCTGTACGGGGCCTGCCAGCGTTTCGGTTAGTTAAGTGTAAAATACTGTTTTGACAGGTTTTTCACTTACGCAACCCGGTTTTGCCAACACGCCGAAAATCGGCTTGCACCCCCCGGAGTGGGGGAGTAGGGTCAAAGTCCCACGAGGCATCCCGGCCTCGTGGGACACTGACCTGAACCATGCCCCCAGACCACGTTGAAAAAGTCGTCCCGCGCTCCGGTATTCCGGCGTGGGCCGTGGTTGTGAACATGGTTCACCCGTCTGCGAAAGCCTTTGCAGGGCCTTCGCAAACCCACTCTCGAGGAGGTCGGACATGTTTGAAAACCAGCAGCGTGATGATGTCGAGGCATTGATGAAGGCCGATGCGGAGTTCCGCCGGCTCTATCAGCATCACAGGGAACTCGACAGCAAGGTGCACGACGCCGATATCGGCGTACTTCCCATCGACGATGTCACCCTGGCCAGCATGAAGAAGGAGAAGTTGCTGGCGAAGGCGAGACTGGAACGCATGTGGGCGGACAAGGTGCACCTCATCAACTGAGGTTGCCGTTTCGCACGAGGCGCGGCCCCGGCCATTCCGATCATTCGGAGCGGTGACGGGGCCGCAGCGTTTCCGATGGGGGCACAGGCGCTCGGTTATCATGGGGATCTTGCTCGCTCGCCTGCTGCAGGCGTCAACGGCGTTTTCATCGACGGAGTCCCCATGACGGTCCACCAGAATGTCCTTGAATTGATCGGACGTACCCCGATGGTGCGCGCGCAACGCCTCGATACCGGGGCATGCGAGCTTTTCCTCAAGCTCGAAAGCGCCAACCCCGGCGGCTCGATCAAGGACCGCATCGGCCTGTCGATGATCGAAGGCGCCGAGAAGGACGGCCGCATCCGCCCCGGCGACATCCTGGTCGAGGGTACCGCCGGCAATACCGGCCTGGGCCTGGCGCTGGTCGCGCAGGCCAAGGGTTACCGGCTGATCCTGGTGGTGCCGGACAAGATGAGCCGCGAGAAGATCTTCAACCTCAAGGCGATGGGCGCCGAAGTGGTGCTGACCCGCTCCGACGTGGCCAAGGGGCACCCCGAGTATTATCAGGACATGGCCGAGCGGATCGCCCGCGAAACGCCCGGTGCCTACTTCATCAACCAGTTCGGCAACCCCGACAACCCGGCGGCGCACATCGCCACCACCGGCCCGGAGATCCTGGAGCAGATGGACGGCAAGGTCGACGCGGTAGTGGTCGGTTGCGGGTCGTCCGGCACGCTCAGCGGCCTGTCGAAATTCTTCGCCGAACACTCGCCGCAGACCGAGCTGATCCTCGCCGACCCGGTCGGCTCGATCCTGGCGCAGTACATCAACGAGGGCACCCTCTCGACCAAGTCCGCCAGCTGGATGGTCGAAGGTATCGGCGAGGATTTCCTGCCCTCGATCAGCGACTTCACCCGGGTGAAGAAGGCTTACGCGATCTCCGACAAGGAGAGTTTCCTCACCGCGCGCGAACTGCTGGCGAAAGAGGGCGTGCTGGGCGGTTCGTCAACCGGCACGCTGGTGGCCGCCGCGCTGAAATATTGCCGCGAGCAGACCAGCCCCAGACGCGTGGTGACCCTGGTCTGCGACACCGGCAACAAATACCTGTCCAAGCTCTACAACGACTACTGGATGCTCGACAACGGCTTCATCGAACGTGAGCAGCACGGTGACCTGCGCGACCTGTTGCTGCGCCCGTTCGCCCAGCGCGACACCGTGGTGGTCGGTCCGAACGAACTGCTGATTACCGCCTACAACCGCATGAAGCTGTATGACGTGTCGCAACTGCCGGTGATGGACGGGCGCAAGCTGGTCGGCATCGTCGACGAGTCCGATGTGCTGATGCACGTGCATGCCGACGAATCGCGCTTCCGCGATGCGGTTTCCACCGCGATGATCACGGACCTGCACATGCTCGACGTGCGCTCGCCGGTCGAATCGCTGCTGCCGGTGTTCGAGCGCGGCCACGTGGCGATCGTGGTCGATGGCGAGGATTTCCTCGGCCTGATCACCCGCATCGACCTGCTCAACTGGCTGCGTCGCAAGGTGAACTGACCCGCCGGCTGGCCGCGTTGCGTCCTCTCGCTGCCATGCCCGCGAATGAGGGCTGCGCGTCGCCTTCGCGCCCGTCGCGCCGTCATCAAATCCGCCGGAAGCTTGCCGCCGGCGGACACCCCGAGCCGGCATAATGTCCCGTCCCTGCGGAGCCACAGGCGCCGCGCCCACCTGAGGAACCGTGCCGATGTGCGGAATTGTTGCTGCCGCCGCCCAGCGTGATGTCGCACCGCTGCTGATCGCAGGCCTGAAGACCCTGGAATATCGCGGCTACGACTCGTCGGGCGTGGCCGTGCTCGATGGCGGCAACATTCACCGTGTGCGCGCCAAGGGCAAGGTGCGCGAGATGGAGGCGTTGTACCTGGCCGATCCGTTCCCTGGCGGCACCGGTATCGCGCACACCCGCTGGGCCACGCACGGCGTGCCGAACGAAGCCAACGCGCACCCGCACATCGCCGGTCGCGTGGCCATCGTGCACAACGGCATCATCGAGAACCATGCCAGCCTGCGCAGCGAATTGCAGGCGGGCGGCCATGTATTCACTTCGGAAACCGATACCGAGGTGATGGCGGCGCTGATCGATCGCCGCATCGTCGAGGGCATGAACCTGTGTGAAGCCGTGCTGGCCACCGTGCGCGAGCTGGAGGGCGCCTACGCGATCGCGGTGATCAGCCGCGACGAGCCCGGTCACGTGGTCGGTGCGCGCCGCGGCGCGCCGTTGCTGGTCGGGCTGGGCATTGGCGAAAACTTCCTCGGCTCCGATGCGCAGGCGCTGATCCAGGTCACCAATCGCATGATCTATCTCGCCGAGGACGACGTGGTCGAGATCACCCGCAACAGCGTGCAGATGTTCGGCCTCGACGGCACGCCGGTGGAGCGCGCCGTGCACGAGAGCGAGCTGTCGACCGACGCGGTCGAACGCGGCCAGTACCGGCACTACATGCAGAAGGAAATCTTCGAGCAGCCGCGTGCCGTCGCCGACACGCTGGAAGCACGCATCGGGCCGCACGGCGTGTTGCCCAACATCTTCGGCATCGACAGCGACGCCCTGCTGCAGGGTACGCGCGGCGTGCACATCATCGCCTGCGGCACCAGTCACCACGCCGGCCTCGTCGCCAAATACTGGATCGAGCAATACGCGCGGCTGCCGGTCAGCGTGGAGGTGGCCAGCGAATTCCGCTACCGCGAGGCCGTGGTACCGCCCGATACGTTGTTCGTGGCCATTTCGCAATCCGGTGAAACCGCCGATACGCTGGCGGCGCTGCGTGAATCACGCCGCCGTGGCTACCTCGGCACGCTGGCGGTGTGCAACGTGCCGGAGTCCTCGCTGGTGCGCGAGGCGGACCTGAAGCTGATGACCCGCGCTGGCCCCGAGATCGGCGTGGCCTCGACCAAGGCCTTCACCACCCAGCTCGCCGCGCTGGCCCTGCTGGCGCTGGAACTGGCCCGCCGCAACGGACTCGATGACGCGCGCTACGCAAGCCTGTGCGCCGAGCTGCAACGTCTGCCGCGGGTGATCGAGGCCGCGCTGAAACTGGAGCCGGCGATCATCGAGCTGGCCGGCGAGTTCATCCATCGCCAGCATGCGCTGTTCCTGGGGCGCGGCGTGCAGTATCCGGTGGCACTGGAGGGCGCCCTGAAACTCAAGGAGATCTCCTACATCCACGCCGAGGCCTATCCCGCCGGCGAACTCAAGCATGGCCCGCTGGCCCTGGTGGATGAAAACATGCCGGTGATCGCCGTGGCGCCGAACGGCCCGCTGCTGGACAAGCTGAAATCGAATCTGCAGGAAGTGCGTGCCCGCGGCGGTCGCCTGATCGTGTTTGCCGACGGTGCCGCCGGCATGGACGATATGGCCATGCACGGCACGATGCTGCGGGTCGAATCCGGCGGCAGTTTCATTGCGCCTGCCGTGTTTACCGTACCGCTGCAATTGCTCGCCTATCACGTCGCGGTGTTGCGTGGCACCGACGTCGACCAGCCGCGCAATCTGGCCAAGTCGGTGACCGTCGAATAACGCGTCGATACCGCGCCCTGCGCGCGACGTCCTCCATCACGATCGACAGAAGAGCGTCGCGCATCGACTGCGTGTCCTGCCAGGGTTCGAGGTCAGGCGCGCCCGTAAACGTCGTCAAAACGCACGATGTCGTCTTCGCCCAGGTAGCTGCCGGATTGCACTTCGATCAGCTCCAGCAGAACCTTGCCCGGATTGCGCAGGCGATGCTTGCTGCCCAGCGGGATGTAGGTGCTCTGGTTTTCGCCGAGCAGGAATACCTTGTCGTCGCAGGTGACTTCGGCGGTGCCGGAAACCACGATCCAGTGTTCGGCGCGGTGGTGGTGTTTCTGCAGGCTGAGGCTGGCACCGGGTTTGACCTCGATGCGCTTGACCTGGAACCGCTCGCCTTCTTCCAGCGAGTCGTAGTTGCCCCACGGCCGATGCACCACGCGATGCAGCGAGTGTTCGCTGCGGCCGGCGGCCTTGAGTTGTTCGACGATTTTCTTCACGTCCTGCGCGGCGTCGCGGTGGGCCACCAGGGTGGCATCGGGCGTGGTCACCACGATCAGGTCGTCGACGCCGACGGTGGCGAGCAGGTGGCGATCGTGCGATCGCAGCAGCGAGTTGCGCGTGGCGACGGTCATGGTGTCGCCTTCACGAAGATTGCCGTCGGCGTCCTTGTCGCCGGTCAGCCACAGCGCCGACCACGAGCCGATGTCGCTCCACGCGCAGCCGACCGGGATTACCGCGGCGCGCTGGGTCTTTTCCATCACCGCGTAATCGATCGAGTCGTCCGGCACCAGCGCGAACGCATCGCGGTCGATGCGCACGAAATCGAGGTCGATGGATGCCTTCGCATGCGCTTCGCGCACCGCATCGAGCATGGCTGGTGCGTGCACGGCCAGCTCTTCGAGATAGCGCGAAGCCTTGAACAGGAACATGCCGGAATTCCAGTCGTAACCGCCGTCGGCGAGATACGACTCGGCCTTGGCCAGGTCGGGCTTCTCGACAAACTGTTCCACCTGAAAGCCGTTGCCGTCGATCGACTTGCTGCGGCGAATGTAACCGAAGCCGGTTTCCGGCCGATCCGGGCGGATGCCGAACGTCACCAGCCAGTCCTGCGCAGCCAGCGGCATGGCCTGTTTCACCGCTTCGACGAAAGCTGCGGTGTCACCAATCAAATGATCGGCCGGCAACACCAGCAGCACCGCGTCGGCGTCGTGTTGCAGGGCCTGCAGCGCACCCAGGGCGATTGCCGGCGCGGTGTTGCGGGCCAACGGCTCCAGCACGATGGTGGCGCCTTCGATGCCGGCTTCCAGCAACTGGTCGGCGGCGAGGAAACGATGATCCTCGCTGGCCACCACGATCGGTGCGGCCACGTTCGGCAACTGCCGGGTGCGCGCGACAGTCTGCTGGAACAGCGTGCCTTTGCCGGCCAGTGCCAGGAATTGCTTGGGCAGGTTCTTGCGCGAGACGGGCCACAACCGGGTGCCGCTGCCGCCGCTGAGAATGAGGGGGATCAACATGAGCTCAATGTCCTTGGCTACAGCGTTTTATATGCGCGATGATCTTCGTTACTTGAAGCAAAAGCATCGCGCACAAGGTGCGCTCCTGCATGGGACGCGCATACGCGAGCATTATGCCTGCCGCTGCGCATGACGAATTTTCTGCATGACGTCGTGCAGGCCTTGCTGCCAGTCGGGCAACGAAAAATCAAACTGTCGCTGGAAGTCGCGGTTGTCCAGCAGCGACCATGCCGGCCGCGCCGCAGGCGTGGGGAATTCCGCGCTGGTGATCGGTGTTACTTGTGGTGACCGCGCGATCAGGCCCATGGCTGCGGCCTGTTCGAAGATGGCGCTGGCAAAGCCATGCCAGGTCGTGGCGCCACTGGCGACCAGATGATGGGTGCCACGCAGTTGTTGCCGCTGGATGGCAGCGGACTGCCCCCAGCGATCGAGGGCGGCGAGGCTGGCGTTGACGATCAGGCCGGTGTCGGTCGGTGCGCCGTGCTGGTCGGCGACTACTCGCAACTCGTCGCGCTCTGCGCCCAGGCGCAGCATGGTGCGCAGGAAGTTGTGGCCGTGCGCGGCGTACACCCAGGCCGTGCGGAAAATCAGGTGGTCGGCGCCGCTGTCGCGCAACGCCTGTTCGCCGAGCAGCTTGCTGCGGCCGTAGGCGCCGAGCGGGCCGGTGGCGGCGTCGACGGCATAGGGCTGCGACTGGCTGCCGTCGAAGACGTAGTCGGTCGAGTAATGGATCACCAGTGCGCCATACGCTGCAGCCCAAAGACCGATCACGCCGACGGCCTCGCCGTTGACGCGGTTGGCCAGCGCCTCTTCCTGCTCGGCACGGTCGACGGCGGTGTACGCGGCGGCGTTGACGATCACGTCCGGCCGTATGCGATCGAGCAGGGCGGGCAGGCCGGCCAAATCGGCCAGATCCGCAGCCTCGGCGTGACCGCCCCCGGGCAGCTGACCGTCGCGGCTGGCGGCGATCAACTCACCGCGCGTGGCGAGGCCGCCCTGGTCGAGAAACGTGCGGCCGAGCTGGCCATTGGCACCGAGCAACAGCAGCTTCACGGCATGAAAACCGGCAGCCGTTCGGGCGCGACATCTTCCAGCAACGGGGCCTTGCCATCTTTGTCGGACAGCAGTGGATTGCCCAGTGGCCAATCGATGCCGAGCGCGGCGTCGTTCCAGCGGATGCCAGCATCCGCCTTGGCGTCGTACAGCGCGGTGCACTGGTAGGTGAAAGTGGCGAACTCGGACAGCACGCAAAAGCCGTGCGCGAAACCTTCGGGCACCCAGAAGTGGCGGTGGTTGTCGGCGGTCAACATCACGCCGGCCGACTGGCCGAAGGTGGGTGAACCGCGGCGGATATCCACCGCCACGTCGTAGACCTCGCCTTCCAGCACGCTGACCAGCTTGCCCTGCGGATTGGGCCACTGGTAATGCAGGCCGCGCAGCACGCCGCGGGCCGAACGCGAGACGTTGGACTGGACGAAACGGCGATCGATGCCGGCGTCGCGGTACTTCTGCTCGTTGTAGCTCTCGTAGAAGAAACCGCGCGCGTCGCCGAACACTTGCGGTTCGATGATCAGTGCGCCGGGTAACGCCGTCTCGATCACCTTCATCGTGCCAATCCCTGCTGCGGCAGTTGCTGCAGGTATTGGCCGTAGCCGGTCTTGGCCAGTGGCGCGGCCAGCGCCAGCAACTGCTCGGTATCGATCCAGCCGTTGAGGTAGGCGATTTCCTCGGGACAGCACACCTTGAGGCCCTGACGATTTTCGATCGTCTGGATGTAGTTGCCCGCTTCCATCAATGACTCGTGCGTGCCGGTATCGAGCCAGGCAAAGCCGCGGCCGAGTTGCTCCAGGTGCAGCGAGTTGTCGTCGAGGTAGCAGCGGTTGAGGTCGGTGATTTCCAGCTCGCCGCGCGGCGAGGGTTTCAGCGCTGCGGCGTAATCACAAACGCGCTCGTCATAGAAATACAGGCCGGTCACCGCATAGTGCGATTTCGGCTGCGCCGGTTTCTCCACCAGGCCGATCACCTTGCCCGAGGCATCGAACTCAGCCACGCCGTAGCGTTCCGGATCCTTCACCCAGTAGCCGAACACGGTGGCGCCGTGTTCACGCGCTGCGGCGTGCCGGAGCCGTTCGGTGAAGCCGTGGCCATAGAAAATGTTGTCGCCCAGCACCAGGCAACTCGGTTTGCCATCGATGAAATCGCGGCCGATCGTGAATGCCTGGGCCAGCCCGTCTGGCGATGGCTGCACCGCGTACTGGATATCCAGCCCCCATTGCGAACCATCGCCGAGCAGGCGCCGGAACATTTCCTGCTCGTGCGGGGTGTTGATCACCAGCATTTCGCGAATGCCGGCCAGCATCAGGGTGGCCAGCGGGTAATAGATCATCGGCTTGTCGTATACCGGCAACAGCTGCTTGCTGGTTGCGCGGGTGATCGGGTGCAGCCGAGTGCCGGAGCCGCCGGCCAGGATGATGCCTTTGGTGGTCGTCATGATCCGAGCCGCTCCATGCGGTAGCTGCCGTCAAGCACGCGCTGGCTCCACGGCTGGTTGGCGAGGTACCAGTCCACCGTCTGCGCGATGCCGGTTTCAAAGGTCTGCGATGGCCGCCAGCCCAGTTCGCCCTGCAGCTTGCTGGAATCGATCGCGTAGCGGCGATCGTGACCGGGTCGATCCTTGACGTAAGTGATCAGCGATTCGCGCGAGCGCCCGTCGGCCAGCGGCCGGCGCGCATCGAGCAGAGAGCAGATGGCCTTCACTACCTCGATGTTCTCGCGCTCGGCGTTGCCGCCGACGTTGTAGGTTTCGCCCACCCGGCCGGCCTCGAGCACGCGCCGGATCGCGCTGCAATGGTCGCCCACGTGCAGCCAGTCGCGAATGTTGCGGCCATCGCCATAGATCGGCAGCGACTCGCCAGTCAGCGCTTTCTGGATGATCAGCGGGATGAGTTTTTCGGGGAACTGGTACGGCCCGTAATTGTTCGAGCAGTTGGTGGTCAGCACCGGCAAGCCGTAGGTGTGGTGGAACGCGCGGACCAGGTGGTCGGAAGCGGCCTTCGATGCGGAATACGGCGAATTCGGCGCGTACGGCGTGGTCTCGGTGAACTTGCCCTCGGCGCCCAGCGAGCCGTAGACCTCGTCGGTCGATACGTGCAGGAAACGGAAATTGTCTCGTGCGCTGCCATCGAGGCCGCGCCAGTAGTCGCGGGCGCATTCGAGCAGGGCGAGCGTGCCGACCACGTTGGTTTGCACGAACTCCGCCGGGCCGTCGATCGAGCGGTCGACATGTGATTCGGCGGCGAAGTTGACGATGGCGTCGGGTCGATGTTCGGCCAACAGTTTCGCCACCAGTCCGCGGTCGCCGATGTCGCCGTGCACGAACACGTGTTGCCGATTGCCCTGCAGCGAGGCCAGCGTGTCCGGGTTGCCAGCGTAGGTAAGCTTGTCGAGGTTGATGATCCGCAATCCGTCGGCAACTGCCTGCAATACGAAGTTGGCACCGATGAAGCCGGCGCCGCCGGTGACCAGCAGAGTTTTCATGAGCCCTCGATTGCGATCGCAAGAACGCGCATTGTGCCACGCCGACCGGCTGATTCCGGCCGGGACAGGCCGTCTCCGGAACCTGCCGGCCTCGTCCGGCGAAGCCGTTAAGGAAAATGGCCGTGGTTCGCGGGTATCATGGCAGGCTATTTCCGGTGATCCCGCCATCGAGCTGATCCACCCCTGCCAAGACGCCTGACATGACCAAAAAATCCAATATCCCTCACGGACTGGGAACGCGGGCAATTCACGCCGGCCAGCATCCGGACCCCAGTACTGGCGCGATCATGACGCCGATCTACGCCACCTCGACCTACGTGCAGCAGAGCCCCGGCAAGCACAAGGGCTACGAATATTCGCGCACGCAGAACCCCACCCGCATGGCCTATGAGCGTTGCGTGGCGGATCTGGAAGGCGGTGTGGCGGGCTTCGCGTTTGCCTCGGGCCTGGCCGCGGCCGCGACCGTGCTTGACCTGCTCGATTCCGGCAGTCACGTGATCGCGATGGACGACATTTACGGCGGTACCTACCGCCTGTTCGAAAAGGTCCGGCGCCGCTCGGCCGGGCTGGATTTCAGCTTCGTCGACCTGAATGACGCCGCGGCGATGAAGGCGGCGCTGACGCCGAATACCCGCATGATCTGGGCGGAGACGCCGACCAATCCGATGCTCAAGCTGGTCGACCTGGCCAAGGTTGCTGCGTTTGCGAAGAAGCACGGCCTGATCCTGGTGGTGGACAACACGTTCTGCTCGCCGATCGTGCAGCGTCCGCTGGAATACGGCGCCGATCTGGTACTGCATTCGGCTACCAAGTACATCAACGGCCACTCCGACATGGTTGGCGGCATCGTGGTCGCCGCCAACAAGGATCTGGCCGAGCAGATGGGCTTTTTGCAGAACTCGGTGGGCGCGGTCGCCGGCCCGTTCGATGCTTTCCTCGCGATGCGCGGGCTGAAAACGCTGCATCTGCGCATGAAGGCGCATTGTGAAAACGCGCTGGAACTGGCGAAGTGGCTGGAAAAGCACCCGGCGGTCGAGCGGGTAATCTATCCCGGCCTGAAAAGCCATCCGCAGCACGCGCTGGCGAAACGCCAGATGCACGGCTTTGGCGGCATCATCACCATCGAAGTGAAGGGCGGCCTGAAAAAGGCCCGCCGCATGCTTGAGCGTTGCGAGCTGTTCGCTTTGGCTGAATCGCTTGGTGGCGTCGAAAGCCTGATCGAGCACCCGGCGATCATGACCCACGCCTCGGTGCCGGCTGCCAATCGCAAGCGGCTGGGCATCAGCGATGGGCTGATCCGGCTGTCGGTGGGTGTCGAAGACTTGGCGGACCTCAAGGACGAGCTGAGTCGCGCCCTTGAAAGCTGAAGCACGAACCCCCGACCAAGGCACGGGCGCCACGTCCCCGCAGGGCATCGCTGTCGAGGAGGGGAGGCACGGCACGGACGTGGATGTCTTGCAGTTTCGCCGGGAGCGGAGGCTTGTCAGGGACCTGGTCGAAAGCCTGCGCAACCCTGAGTTCTGGGCGCTTTCGGCGTGGCTGGACATCGTGGTCACCTATCGGCGGTCGCGCTTGGGTGCCATCTGGCTGATCATGCCTTCTGCTGTCTATATCTGGGGCGTGGGTACGCTGTTCGCGGGCTTGTGGGGTGTCAGCGTTTCCCGGTTTGCCGCTCACCTGGCACTTGGCTGGACGATCTTCAGCGTCATGAGCGGAGTGACCCAGGAGTCGACGCAGGTATTGTTCCGGGCGCGGTCATTCATCATGGACGGCCGCACACGGCTGACTGATTTCGTGTTGCGGTCGATGGCCAAGTCGACCTTCCATTTCCTGATGGCCTTGCCGATGACCGTGATTGCGCTGGTGATCTATCCGGACCTGCAGCCTCTGGGCTTGCTGATCGGGCTGGGTGCGCTGGTACTGGTGCTGATAAACACGTTTTCGGCTGGCGTGATTTTCTCGCTGGCCGGTGCACGGTTCCCCGACATCTCGGAAGTCATCAGCAACGTTTTCCGCTTGCTGTTCCTGCTGACCCCGATCATCTGGTATCCGGACCGGATGCCGGCCGGCAGCTTGCGAGGCACCGCCTCCAGACTCAATCCTTTCTATCACTTGATCGAAATCTACAGGGCGCCGATGCTGGGTGAGCCGATCGCCTTGTCTTCGTGGTACTTCGTTGGCGGCATGACCGTGGTCGGGGTGGCTTTGGCGGTGTTTCTGTACCGGCGCTACGCGCGCCTGGTGCCCATCTGGCTGTGAGGGCGTCATGGAAGTAAGCATCGAGGCCGAGCACCTCTCACTGGCCGTTCCCACTTACCTGCAGCGAGAGCGCACGACAAGTCACTGGGGGTCGATCTTCTTTGGCGCCATGTTCGATCCGCCACGTCGCCAGGCCGTGAATCTGCTGCAGGATTTCACTTTCACCATCCGGGAGGGCGACCGCGTGGCGCTGCTCGGGCAGAATGGCGCCGGCAAGTCCACCCTGTTGAAGGTGCTCAATGGCGCCTACGCGCCAACGTCGGGACGGCTGGACGTAAGGGGCCGCACCCAGGCACTGCTCAACATGTCGCTGGGGTTCAACAACCAGGCCACGGTGCGCGAGAACATCTTCCTGCGTGGCACGGCGATGGGGTTGGCCACGTCGTTCCTGCGCCGGCACCTCGATGACATTCTCGCCTTTGCGGACATCCCCGAGAAGGCCAACCAGCGGCTGTACACCCTGTCCTCGGGCCAGAAGATGCGTCTGGGATTTGCCATTTCGACCGCGGTCCAGCAGGACATCCTGCTATTGGACGAATGGCTGGGCACCGGCGACGCGAACTTCAAGGCCAAGGCGCAGGATCGCCTGCAGAGTCGCGTGGACGGCAGCAAGATCGTGGTGCTTGCGAGTCATAGCGCCGGACTTTTGCGTGATATCTGCAACAAGGGCATGGTCATCGATCATGGCCGCCTGCTGTATTTGGGCGACATCGAGCCAGCTATCACGTTCTATCAGGAAGTGCTGGCGCTTCAATGGGCTTCAGGCTCGACCCAGTTGATGGAACTCAGCGACGGCAAGGCGCGCGTCTATGGATACGTCGACGAAGCGGTCATGGAAGCGCCAGGCAAGGTTCGCCTGAAAGGCTGGATGGCCGGTACGCACGAGCAATCGCCGGAATCGCTTGCGCTGCGGCTGGGCGGGACCACCCATGTCGCGCAGGGCGTACGCCATTTCCAGCGCAAGGACGTGGTCAAGCGTTTCGGCGTGCGGAACGCCGATTGCGGTTTCCAGGCCACATTCGAGATCCCCGCGGTCAGGACGCTTGCTGATCTGCGGGGCATGGAAGTGCTCGGTGGCTTGTCCGGCGAACAGGCAGGCACTGCCTTGCGCCAGTCGGACAAGCTGGTCCTGACGCTCAAAATGGAGGCCTGACCCGATCATGTCGCAATACCAGTCTTTTCCCGATGCCCGCGGCGATTCCCGTACCCTGGACAAGCTCAAGACGCTTCGCCTGCCGGTGATGGAGGGACGGAGCTTCCTCGACGTAGGCTGCAACGAGGGCTTCTTCTGCGGTTTCGCCAGCTTTGCCGGTGCGACCCGTGCCGTTGGGCTGGATCGCTCTTCCATGTTCATCAATCGCGCGCATGCGCGATTCCCGGCGTGCGAATTCCATTGCCAGGGCTGGGAAAACCTGCCGGATGGACCGTTCGACGTCATCCTGCTCGCCTCGGCGCTGCACTACGCAGAGGATCAGCCTGCACTGCTGCATCGGCTGGTCGACCACCTGAGCCGTGACGGCGTGCTGGTACTCGAACTGGGCATTGTTTCCTCGCAGAAGTCCGAATGGGTCAAGGTCACCCGCGATATCGACGACCGCTGGTTTCCGTCAATGATGAAACTGCGCGAGGTCCTCGCGCCGTACGCCTTCAAGTGGATGGGGCCCAGCGTCACCCAGGCAGGCGACCCGGTGGCTCGCCATGTCGTGCACGTGTCGCGCCGGCGTCCGGTGGCCTATCTGCTGATGCAGCCGCCGGCGCACGGCAAAAGCAGTGTGGCCGCGAAGCTGTTTGCTCCGGCCGGCATTCCGGTGGTGTCCGGCGATATGCAGATAAGTCGCCTGGCACGTGGCGAGATCGACGCGCCACCGGCGCTGCAGGAAACTGTCGCCCGGGACTTCTCGCCGTACTTCATGGATCGCTCGATAGATCGGGTGTTCGAGAGTGGCCTGGGACGGGATCTGGTGACTACCTGGCTGACCGATGCGGGCGAAGGCGACTTTGCCGTGGACGGCTATGTGCCGGCCGCCCACCATGCCGAGGTGCGCCAGTATTTGGTGGATGCGGGTTACCTGCCCGTGGTGTTGGACTGGGATCGCGCAGGCCCCCCTTTGCTGGGCGGCCAGACGCTGGAGCGCAAGGCCGCGGATTTCTACCGTTCGTTGCGCAAGAAAGGTTCTTCCGCCGTCCTGGACGTCGGCGATGCGCCCGCGGATGCATCGATCCAGGGTTACGTCGACAGAATTTCCCTGTCCAGGGGGCGGCTTGTCATCGGTGGCTGGGCCAGGGATGGTGATGGCCGGTTGCCCTCCGCTTTGGCAGTGCGACTCAAGGGCAGGATCGTGACCTGCCGGGATTTCGACGTCGAGGCGCGTCCGGACGTGGGCAAGCGCTACGGCACATCTGAGGACAAGGTGGGTTTTCGCATCGCCATGGATGTGGGCGGGGCCAGCACGCTTGCCGACCTGGGAGGGGAGTTTTCGGTGGCTCCATTGGCAGGGCGCGCTCTACGATTGACGCCAGCCGTGGCAAAGCGGCTGGGGCGTGGTTGAGAGCTGGAGGTCGAGGCGGGGATGCAATACGACAACAACGGCATGAACGGCATTGCCGCCGATGGCGAAGCACTGCGCCAGGAACGTGACCGGCTGTGCGCCGAGCTGGAGGCATGCCGATACGACCTGCGCCAGGCCCGTTTCGAACTGGCCCAGGCCCGTGAAATCCAGGAGTCGCTGGAGGAGCGCCTGCATGCGAGCGGCGAGGTCGCAAGCGCTGCCGTGACCGCCACCCCGCGAAACCGGCCTGAGGCCGCGTGGCCGGTGAAGGTATGGCAGCGCGTGACCATGTCGGCGGACAGGCGCGCCTTGCAGCAAGAGGTCGATCTGTTGCGGCAATCGACGCTGTTCGATCCGGAGTGGTATCTCGCCGAATACCCCGATGTGGCCAATGAGGGCCTGGATCCCGCCGAGCATTACCTGCGCTTTGGTGCGCACGAGGGCCGCGATCCGGGGCCGCAGTTCAGCACGGGGGGCTATCTGCGCGACCATCCGGATGCGGTCGAACGAGGCATCAATCCGTTGGTACATTTCCTCGGCTCGGGCTACGGCACGGGCGCGTGATGACAAGTACGTCCACTCAGGTCGTTTTTTCCGGCCTGTCACACGCGATCCTCGAGCCTTACCTTGTGGACGAGGCCGGAGGCGCCGATGAGTCGGCGGAAGGCCGGATCGATCGTGAGTGTCGGTTGCTGGCCGGATCGGCATGGTTCGATGCCGAATGGTACGGCCGCAACCACCCGGACGTGCTGCGTGCCGGAATGGATCCGCTGCGTCACTTCTGTACGTACGGGTGGCGGCAGCTGTACAACCCGTCGGCCGACTTCGACGTATGGTGGTATTGGGCGTCACACCTCGATCCCGCACGCGAGGCGATCAACCCCTTGGTGCATTACGCACTCATCGGGCACGAGGCCGATCTGGAAACCTGGCCGGGTCCCTATCGGGTAAGCGACACCGAGCAGGTTTCGGCGGCGCCAGGCCGAGTGCGACGTGCCTGTCTGTTCGCAGGCTTCGATCGTGACGGCCTGATCGACGAAACCGTCATTGCCTATCTGCATGAATTGTCACGGCATGCCGATGTCTGGTACCTGGCCGATGGCGACATGCAGCCCGGGCAACTGGAAAAGCTTTCCGACATCACCAGGGCTGCCTGGGCAGTGCGCCATGGTGCCTATGATTTCGGCTCCTGGTCGATGCTGGCGCGCGACCTGGTCGGCTGGGACGTATTGCAGGCTTACGACGAGGTGCTGCTGGTCAACGACAGCTGCTACCTGCTGCGTGATCTCGATGAAGTCTTCGCGCGCATGGATGCCAAGCCTTGCGACTGGTGGGGCATGCAGGCAACCAAAGGCCTGTACGCCACGCGCCATCTGCCGGCCAACCGGTTCGACGAGCCGATTCCGATGGAGCAAGTCAAGCAGGAATGCTTGCCGGACTACGACGCTGCCTATCCATACGATTTCCACATTGGATCCTACTTCCTGGCATTGCGACGTCCGGTGATGGCCGATCCCGGCTTTCGCAAACGCCTCGACGCCGTGGTGCCACAGGCGCGCAAGCGCAACATCATCGGCAAATACGAAATCGGCATCGGCCGCTATCTGTTGGCCTCCGGGCATTCGTTCGAGACTTTCGTCGACCACCTTTATCCGTTGCACCCGGTCTATTCGGATTCGGCTTTCACCCTGGTTGCCAAGGGGTTTCCGTTCCTCAAGCGCTACCTTTTGGCGGAAAACCACTATCGCGTGGCCGGGCTGGTGAACTGGAAGCAACGCATACTTGAGATGTTGCCCGAAGCTCCCGTCGAGTCGATGGAGCATCACCTGTTGCGGGTTTCCAACTACGAAAAGTTCTATCGGAACCTGCGCCTGACACAAGGCCCTGCTGGGCATCCTGTGCCGCCGCGAGTGATGGTGGGCGAGGCTTTTGCACGCGCCGACGCAGCAACGCCCACCTACGATCACTGGTGGGCGTTTCCCGTATGTGCGTTCACTGACCGCTTCACCGGCAACGAGCGTGCCCTGTTCGAGGTCGTGAAAAACGATCCGTCCATCAAGAAGATCGTGCTGGCGCGCAAACGGTACATCGAGGTGGATGGCGAAAACGTGGTCATGGTGCCGCTGAACAGCCCCGAGGGGCAGCATTACCTGATGCGTGCACGGCAGATTTTCATCAAGCACAGCCCGACACGCAACATCGGCTATCCGGTGTCGCCACTGCAGCACAACATCATCAATCTGTGGCATGGCGTGCCGTTGAAGCGTATCGGTTACGCATCGCTGGACATGGCGGAAATGCTTGGTCCGCTTGCCGAAGAACACCGCAAGTGTCGCGCCGTCATTGCTGCTTCGCGGGTGGATGCCATGGCCATGGCATCGGCGTTCTATCCGCTTTCGTACAACGACGTATGGGTGACGGGTTTGCCGCGGCATGACTTCATCACATGCCGGCCCGAAAAGTTGCCAGCACACCTGGCCGAACAGTCCGAGCGCCTGCAACAACTGCTCGGTGGGCGCCGGCTGGTGCTGTTCGTACCCACGTTCCGGCACGCGCAGAGCGAGGCGTATTACCCGTTTGACGCCGAGGAACTGGCCTGGTTGAAGCAATGGCTGGACAGGAACGACGCCGTACTCGGCGTGCGCGAGCACATGGCCGACAAGGCACGCGTTTATGGTTCGGCGCTTGGCACGATCGGGGCATTGGATCTGTCCGATGCCCGCTTCGAGGATGTGGAGGTGTTGTACCGTCATGCGGCCACGCTGCTCACCGACTATTCGAGTTGCTTCATCGATTTCATGCTGACCGGTCGTCCGATGTTCAGCTTCGCCTATGATTTCGACAGCTACGTGTACGGGGAACGTGGTTTGTTCTACGACATGGATCACGTGTTCCCGGGCCCGGTCTGCCGCGACTTCGATCAATTGCGGGCAGCCCTGGGGACGGCGTTTGATCCACCGGACGAACTTGAGCGTGAGCGCTACACGTGGAAGCGGCGGGTTTTCCTCGACCACGTCGACGATGCCAATGCATGGCGCGTCGCCCAAAAGGTCAAGCAGCTTTATCGGGGGGTGGCGAGCCTGCCCCCTGGGGCGTTGGACGGAAGGTGATGGCGGCTTCGGAGGAAAGGCCGCCTTCCGGCGCCGTTGCCATCTTCCCGATTCGGGCGGGCTGAGCACATGGGGTTTGCGGATCATTGGCAGGTTGCGCTGCGCGCACATGGCGCGTCGGTCGTGCGCGAGATGCTGCCCGAGGAAACCTTGCAATGCCGGGACGAACCGGACGGTCTGGTCTGGGAATCGACTGGCGATCACGCAGGGTTCCGCCTCGGCGAAGGCGCCGACGATGCCTGTCTGCCCGCCGGCTGGTACGAACTGGATGGCTGCATCGAATGCCTGGAGGGTGTGGTCACGTTGCCCAGCTTGCGGATTGTCTATGCGCAGGATGATGTTGACGCCGAGGAGATCGCGCTCGCCGACGTGTCGCCATCTGGCGATTTGAAGTCGCTGGTGCTGTTCAAGTATCCCGTGTCGAAGCTGCGGTTTTGCCCGGGGGTATGGGCTGCGCGTTTTCGGATGCGCGGCTTCGGCTTGCGGCGGGTTTCGCGTGGCAAAGCCTTGTGGGTGATGCTGCGCGGTAAACCGCGTGTGATGTTGCAGCGCGCTTCGAAGTTTTTCGCGAAGTGGCGCACGACCGGATTGCGGCCGGCCACCGACGCGGCTTTTGCGGACTACAGCAAGCGCCAGCGCCCGCCGGGCATGACGGATTACGATGTCTGGGTTCGCAAGTACGACACTTTTACCCCGAGTCGTCTGGCCGCATTGCAGCGTCTTGCCGCGGCGCATGCCGGTGCGGACAGACTTTCCGTCCTGCTGGTGGCGAGCGGCGATGACGCGCGGATACTGCGTCGCCGCGTCAACGACGTGCGCCAGCAATTGTGGAGTGGTTGGCAACTGTGTGTGGTCGGGCATGCACCGTCAGATTCGGCGGCCTTGTCCGATGCCTTGGCCCATTGTGCGACCGATGATGGACGCATCCATGTAGCGCCTGCACTGGAAAAAGACGCCGTCGCCGCGTTCAATCGTGCATTGAGCATGGCAACCGGTAGCCACGTTGTCGTGCTGGGTGCAGATGCCCGGTTGCGCAGGCACGCCCTGCTGGAGATGGTCGCGCTGCGCGACCATTATCCGGGCTTGGCCTTTGCCTATGCCGATGAGGACTGGTTGGAAGCCGAAGGGCCTCGCCGCAAGCCGTATTTCAAACCGGAATGGAACCCGGACCTGCTGCGCAGCCAGGCCTATATCGGGCCATTTGCCATGATCCGTACGGAGCTGGTTCGTGCGGTTGGCGGCCTGCAGCAGGGATATGGCGATAGCGTGCTGCATGACTTGTTCCTGCGTTGCACTGAAAACCTGCAACGGTCGGAAGTACGCCATGTGCCACAAATCCTTTATCACCGCTGCGACGCAACCCCCACGGCCGAGACGGATGTCGACGGCATTCGCGCCGTCACCGGGCATCTGGCGAGGCTCGGTGTGTGCTCCGAAGTCGAGGCTTGTGCCGATGGCGTCTTCCACGTCCGTTGGCCGCTGCCATCGCGGCTGCCGAAAATTTCCCTGGTCATTCCCACGCGCGATCGGGTCGACCTGTTGCGTACCTGCGTCGAGAGCGTCCAGACCAGAACCAGCTGGCCCGACTTCGAGATTGTCGTGATCGACAACCAATCGGAACAGCAGGAAACACTTGATTACCTGGATGAGCTGCGCGGGCAGAACGATGTTCGCGTGCTGCGCGACGATGCCCCCTTCAACTACGCAGCCATCAACAATCGCGCCGTAGCCCGCTGTGAGGGGGAACTGGTATGCCTGGTCAACAACGATATTGAGGTCATTTCACCCGACTGGCTCGAGGAGATGGCTGCACATGCCTTGCGACCGGAGATCGGGGCCGTCGGGGCGATGCTTTACTACCCCGATGACACCATTCAGCACGCGGGCGTCATCATGGGCCTTCATGGCGTCGCTGACCACATCTATGCAGGGCGGCCGCGTGGCTGGCCCGGACATGGGGGGCGCGCCCGCGTGGCCCAGGAACTCTCGGCCGTCACCGCGGCCTGCCTGCTGGTGCGACGCTCGACCTATCTGGAAGTCGGTGGCCTGGACGAACGCCTGGCAGTGGCTTTCAACGACGTGGACTTTTGTCTGCGGTTGCGTGAGCGGGGTCTCCACAACCTGTGGACACCCCACGCCGAGTTGTACCACCACGAGTCGGCATCGCGTGGGAGCGATGACTCGCCACAACGCAAGGTGAGGTACGCCGGTGAGATCGCATTCATGCGAAGTCGCTGGCCAGCCATGCTGCGTGCGGACCCTGCATACAACCCCAATCTTTCCCTGCGGGCGTCCGATGGCGAGTTGGCATTCCCTCCGCGCGCGAGCTAGGCGCCGAACGGGTTGCTGTTCATTCACGAATACGGCTTTCGCCTGCAGCAGCTGACACATACACTGGAATAACGGCGCTTTTTCCGGGGGAAGCGCCATCCGGGTGGCATCAGATGTCTTGTGCGAATGACAAGGCGTCCTTTATGCGACATGGACTTGACACAAGAGGGAGCAAGATGCGAACCGTTCTAACCTATGGCACGTTCGACGTGCTGCACACCGGGCATATCAACCTGCTGCGACGCGCGCGCGAACTGGGCGACCGCCTTATCGTCGGTCTGTCTACTGACGAGTTCAACGCCGGCAAGCACAAGACCTCGCTACTGGATTACGACAATCGCAGAACCGTGCTTGAGGCCATTCGCTATGTCGACCTGGTAATCCCGGAGACGCGTTGGGAGCAGAAAACCGATGATGTCCGGGAACACAACGTCGACATTTTCGTGATCGGTGACGACTGGGCTGGCAAGTTCGACTTCCTGAGTGAGTTTTGTGAAGTGAGATATCTATCGCGCACAGCGGATATTTCCAGCACGTTGGTGAAGCAGACTCTATTGGACAGGAATGGCCTCAAGACATGACTCAACATGATGGGTCGGTGCGCCGAAACGGTGCTCGGTGCCCCTAGCGCCTTTTTTTAACAGGATTCAAGTCATGTCTGCCGTCGATACCCATACCACCGCCCATGCCAAGGCCGTTTTGCGCCAGGTCGCACGCCGACTATTGCGACGCCCTTCAACTAACGTCGAAACTGCCGGGGCTGCTGCCATCAGGCAGTCCGGGCTATTTGATGCGACATGGTATCTGGATCGCTATCCGGACGTGGAGGGTATGGATCCTGTCCTGCACTACGTACGCCACGGCGTTGCCGAGGGACGTAATCCCCGGCCCGACTTCGATACGGCGTTCTACCTGGAGCGAAACCCGGATGTGGTTGCCGCCGGCATGAATCCCTTCCTGCATTACATCGAATTCGGGCAGAAGGAGCATCGCCCGACGCTTGCAAGGGCAGGACAGGGTGACTCGGGTCGTGGCAGCCACTCCGCAGCATCATTCCTGGTGGCCGATGCCGCGAGTATTGCCGGCTCCGGCATGTTCGACAAGGAGTACTACCTTGCCGAAAATCGCGACGTAGCTGCGGCGGGTCTGAATCCACTGGAACACTTCTGCAGATATGGTCATCGCGAACTGCGTAATCCTTGCGGGGATTTCGACATCGCTTGGTATTGGCTTACGCAGATGGCGCAGTCCGATGCCAGTGCGAATCCGTTGCTCCACTATTTGGCTCGCGGTGTGGTGGCGGAGGACGATGCGCGTCCGGTCGGTAGACTGGACGAAAAAGAAGGTGAGCACGCAAAAGTCATCGCCAATCGGCTTCTGGAGCGCGGTAGCCTGGATGTGGCAACGGCATTGCGGCTTGGGGTGGCCCTGTCGCATCTGAGACTTTGGCCCGAGGCCGAAGAAGCCTTGGGCATCGCGGTCGGTTTGAATTGGAAAGATGCGAACATTCATGCTCGTCTTGCGACTTTGTTTTCGCGGCGAGGCAAATGGTGGCAAGCCGTCGAATCCTGGAAAACCGCCAGCGAACTGGATGCCACACATCCGGAATGGTTTTTTCACCTCGGTGAAGCGCAGGAGAAAATGAACCGCTTCGAGTTGGCCGCAGATGCGTATCAGCGAGCCATCGATCTCAATCCCGGTAGCTCACGGTGGTTCTACCTGCTGGGCTATGCGTGGGAGAAGGCAGGAGACGTAGCGCGGGCCGATGCGGCATATGCCGAGGCCCTTGCGCTAGACCCGCGCAAGGAAGTCGAAGCCTTTGGCATCGGGATGCTTCACCAGAAGCGTGGCTACTGGCCCGAGGCAGCAGAGGCCTACGCGAAAGCACTTAAGCAGCAACCGGCGTTGGCCGATCTGCATTTTAGGCTGGGTATGGCACACGACCGGTGCTATCGATGGCCGGAAGCCGAACAGGCCTATCGCAACGCCATTGCGTTGAAGCCCGAAAGCCCTGCTTGGCACTATCGCTTCGGTTTTGTTCTTGAGCGTCAGCACCGCTACGCGGAAGCTGCCGAAGCCTATGCCGCTGCAGCAACGCTCAGTTCCCGTCCGACAGCGTATTGGTGGTATCGATGCGGCTACGTTCTGGCCCAAGCCGGGAGGCATGAGGAGGCCTGCCGGGCCTATTTGGCCACCCGAGCTCCGCAGGATCTGGCAGGGGGCAAAACCGAGCCACAAGGCAGTGCTCATCTGGACCAGCGGCCGTCCTGGCTAGGCGGATATTTCGGCCGATTTTCAAGCGAAAAGCTGCTCTCGGACGCGTTGGCCCGGGACATGACGAATGCAGATTTCCACTACCTACTCGGGGAGTCGCGCGAGCGTTGCGGGGACTGGTTGGGTGCGGCCGAAGCCTACGCCGCTTCTGTCAGTCGCAGCGACGAGCATCGGCCGATGTGGTACTACCGCCTGGGTTTCACGTTGTTCCGGGCTGGAAATTTTCAGCAAGCGAGCGATGCATTTCGAGAGACGCGAATTCTGCGTCGCCCGTTTGGTGTTGACATTGCCAAGTACGAAGGAAGCGAAGAATTAACAGTGCTGGGGTACAACGAGTACTTGGAAACATTGCCTGTTCGAGAAAAGTACGTCTTGTACGAAAGCATGCATGGTTCATCCGTGGGGGGGAACCCTTACGCCATTTTCGAGTATTTGTCGGGGCATCCGGATTACAGCGACTGGATCCATGTGTGGGTGATCTCCTCAAAAAGTAAGATCCCGGATCATTTGCGCAATCGGTTGGACGTGATCCTTGTTACGCGGCAGAGCGATTTGTACGCGCGCTATCTCGCCACTGCCAGCCACCTCATCAGCGACGTGACGTTCCCCTACTGGTTCATTCGTCGTCCCGAACAGCGTTACCTCAACACGTGGCACGGCACACCGCTCAAGAAGCTTGGCAAGGATATTCCCGGCGAATTCATGGCGCATGGCAACGTGCAGCGCAATTTCCTGCAGGCCACACACCTGATCTCGCCCAACCAACATACCAGCGACGTGTTGATGAAAAGCTACGATGTCGGCGGAATTACGAGGGCAAAACTGGCGGAGACCGGATATCCCCGAATCGATCGGATGCTCAAGACCACGGAGGAGAAAAAGGCGGGAACTCTCGCCGGGCTTGGGTTGACTGACGACCTGCCTGTCGTGTTGTATGCGCCCACGTGGCGCGGTGCCCATGGTCACGCCAATTTTGACGTGGAGGGATTGCGTGGCGACATCGAAGCGCTCTCCCGTCTGCCCTGTCAGTTGCTGTTTCGTGGCCATCACATGATCCAGGCAATGCTGGACGATTTGAAGCTGCCGGTAGCCAGCGCTGGGCAAGATATCGACACCAGCGATGTGCTGGCGGTAACGGACGTCCTGATTACCGATTATTCAAGCATCCTTTTCGATTTTCTTCCGGCGAACAAACCTGTCTTTCTCTACTGCCATGACTGGCAAGAATATGCCGAAAAGCGGGGCCTGTATTTTAATGCACGGGAAATGCCGGGAGGCATCTGTGAAAGTCGTGAAGAATTGATCATTGAGCTCTCCCGACAGCTTGGGGGTGGAGAGGGCGGGATGCGTGGTCACGCCGAGGCGATACGCCGGTTTTGTCCCATGGAGGATGGAGCGTCAGGGAAGCGAGTTGCTGATTTTTTCATCAACGATGATGATTCGCACGTAATTGCCCGCTACTCGAACACCCGCCGCTCACTGCTCTTCTTTGCCGGGCACTTCATTCCCAATGGCATCACTTCGTCGTTCCTCAACCTGATACGGGAGCTGGCATCGTCCAGGCGTGATCACCTATCCGTAGTTCTTGATACGAAAAAGCTTGCAGGCGAACCGGCGTGGCGAGAGAAACTGGCCGAACTGCCACCTGAAGTGTCATGTCTGCCCCGGTTCGGGACCATGATCCAGAGCCCCGAAGAATGTTGGGTCATGGAAAAACTGGGTGCGCGCAAGGGTCTCCCTACCGAAGACATGTGGGGATGTCTTGGCCGCGCATTTGAAAGAGAGCGTAGGAGGCTCTTTGGCGATGCAAGGATTGACGCGTTTATCAATTTCGAGGGCTACAGCGGTTTCTGGACGGCCCTGTTTGGCCCGGGTGCGTCCTTGCAAAACAACGTTTCCTATCTCCATAACGACATGATCGAGGAATATAACGTCCGGCATCCGTATCTGGCTTCGATCTTCGGAATGCATCGTTATTACGATATGCTCGTTTCGGTGTCGGAACATATGTCGCACATCAATCGCGAAAAAATGGGAAGCCAGTTTGGTTTGCCCGCCTCCCATTTTGCATTCTGCACGAATGTCATCGATTCCACGGGAATCCGCCAACGCGCAACAGAGCCTCTGGACGAGGATTTGTTGCCATGGATGGAGGCACGCCATTGTTTCCTGACCATGGGACGCATGTCGCCCGAGAAGGATCAGGCCAAGCTCATCGAGGCCTTCCATCTGCTTGCCAAGGATCATCCGGATGCCCGTTTGGTCATCCTGGGCGACGGCCCGCTTCGAAACAGGCTCCAGATGCAGGTGCAGGATCTAGGGCTCCAAGACATCGTGTTGCTTGCTGGCCAACGCGGGAACCCGTTTCCAGCTCTCGCGCGGTGTTCCTGTTTCGTGCTGCCATCAAACCACGAGGGACAGCCAATGGTTCTTCTGGAAGCCATGGTTTTGGGGTGCGATATTATTGCGACGGATATAGATGGTAACCGGGGATTGTTACAGTCAAAATACGGCGCCCTGGTTGAGAATTCAGTAAGCGGCTTGAAATCAGGCATGGAAAATTTTATCGCCGGAAATATGTCCAGTGCCGAATTCAACGTGAATGATTACGTTGGTGAGGCATTGGGTCAGTTTCATGGTCTGCTTGAAAGATGTCATGAAAGTAGTGGGCTCGGAATCACGAAAGAGCAATGAGTGATTCCACCACTCATACCTGTATTAAATAAGAGTGCGATATGGATCAGCCAACACCAACAAAACCTGAAACCGTTCTCAACATCAAATTAGACGATTTGAAGCCTGATTCAGTGAATGCGCTTCTTGAGGCGGAGCCTGCGGTGCGCTTTATTCATATCGACCATGGGATCCTGGGTTCAGAGGGAAAAAATCTCATCGAGTTGGCGCGCAAGCATGCTGCTGCAAAAGAAGTCGTGGTCGCCCTTGCCAATCGCAAATTCATGGCATACACGTTGCGAGGAACAACGACCTCATTTGTGCATTACGAGCGGCTCGGGAAGCTCTGGAAAAGAGTGACCGAGGGCCCTTGCAAGGTGAACAAGGACGGGTTGATCTACAGCATCGATCCTCCGCTCGGGGAGCATAAGACAAAACACCTTCTCGTGGTGTTCTCCTCCATGGCTGGGAAAATATATACGGCCAGCATGATGAGGCATTTCGAGCAGAACTTCGCTTCAGTACAGAAATACATGCCTGCCGGTACCGCCGTGTTGCGGATAGCGGATCTCGGTGGTGTTGTTGGTGGATACTATATGAACACCATCGGGCTTCCCGATAATGAACGGCATATCCAGGATCTGATTCGTGGTGTTATTTCGGAATTAGGGGTCGGAAGTGAGGACGTCTGTCTTTATGGTGTGTCTAAGGGAGGGACTGCGTCGCTCTATCATGGTCTGCTTGGAGGATACCGCATCGTCGCTGTCGACCCCATCTTGGCCGATGAGCACTACATAAAAAAGTGGCGCGATTCGCACTTCACCGTAGGAGTGTTTCCACACGACAAGCGCGAAAAATTTCGAATGTTGTGCGATGCATTGAAATATAGGGCTATTCAACCTGCGGCGATAATTTGCTCGCAGAAGTCCCCTCAGTATGAGTATATAACTAATATTCTCGACAAGAACCTGTACGATCAGATATCGGTATTCAACAGCCTCAACCCAGATATCAAGACTCACCCGGATGTGAGCCCAAAAACTCTCAACGTCGCCGTCATGCTAATGAACGCTCTGCTATATCGAGTTCCGGTAGCCAAGGGGATGCACATTGTCGATGATATTGAGTCGATTTTGAATTCGATTGATGGCGAAGAGGTGATGGTGCCCGCCAACGCACCGGAAGGGGGCGATTCATATACGGAAACGATCCGGCAGGTTAAATCTCTCCTGGAGTGTCCTGCCATAGCGGCGGAGGATGCGCTGGGAAGTTTCAACCGGCTGTTGGCACGAGCCAGGAGCAGGCTATCCAAGTTGGAGTTTTTGGATGAGGATGTTGCTCCAGTTGCCGAGCTGCTGGGTCGCATTGCATCAAGGGAGCAGAATCATGATGAGGCGGTGAATCAGTGGTTGAAGGTCGTAAAGCGCTGCCATTCCGTATTAGATAGGACATATCAGCAACTTGGCGGTGCTTATGCAAGCTTGCATAGATTCGATGATGCCAAGTCATGCCTGGAGCGAGTGTCCGACGATTACGTTGATATAGAGAGTGTTCTCAAGGTACGAAAAAATCTTGAATCAAAGATCTCGATCGAGTCGAGCATAAGCGAGGCCGAGTCGGTAATAGCAGCACTGGGGAAGGACCAGGAGCTTGATACAGTAAGAGAACGTATTTTCTCTGCAGTGAGCAGTTCGAGATTGCCATACAGTTCTGATGTTCGAGTGCCCGATTTGCTGTGCGCAGCGTATGCAACAGCCGGAGCCATGGCAAAACCCGTCCCAGGGCCCGGGGCTCGGGATAGGCATGAAAACTACAAGGCATTCAAGCTACCCCTGAATACCGATATGTCCGGCTCCAGCGTAATATTCACGTCCGGCTTCCTGTGGTCTGGTTCGGGCGCTGTGACCGATTTTCTGCTTGGGCATCCCAATGTCGACTTGGCGCTGAATGGGCGGGAGCTTGATCTTTTCCATCTGATGGAGACGGTTCCCGGCATATTCGACGGCCTCAAGGAAAAATTTGGGCCGACACAGTTGATGCGCCTGTTCCTGGGCGCGATAACGGGGGTGCTGGGCGATCGGCGCAGACTCGGGGCGAGTCGTAATGGGAGCGTTTTCAAGGCCCATGTGGATACGGGGGGCGACCTTGGGGACATGGTCGCGGCCTGTTCTAGGTTTCTGAAAGCCGTCGATCTTTCAAATGCCGGTCATGCAGTCAAGAATCCTGTGGCCGACGTGCAGTTTGAATTGCTTCTGGCTTTGCGTGATTTTTGCGGCGATGTTCTGAATGGTCTCAGGTCGGAGGCTGGCCACAAGTTGCTCATGAACAATTCCATCTTTGCCTTTCATGTGAGGCTGATGGCCTTGTTCGACGATTCCGTATCTGTATGTGTTGCGCGCGACCCTCGTGATCAATATGTTTCGCAGTACTATGAGCGGCCCGCACGCAGCATGCCAAGCTTGGATGCCTTCATCAAGGATACCCGAAGGCGTTATCAGCATTATCGTGAGGCGATATCGGATCTCGGATTGGACGACAGAGTCATAGAAGTCAGATTCGAGAGTTTCGTGCAGCACAGCCACGTTCGCGAAGGCCTGTTGGAAAAGCTTGGCTTGAGCGGTGACAGCCTGGATAGGTCGAGGTTCAGGCCGGAAGTTTCGGCCAAAAACATTGGCATTTACAAAGATTTTGCGGATCAGGATTCCATCCGCAGGATAGCCGGGGAATTGGCTGACCTCTGTTATCTCGAATAAGGTAGACATCGTTCAGCGGCGTGTTCTTGCCCGATTACGGTGTTGTTGGTATCAAAAATAGACTAGGGATTGAAATGCCAAACGAAAAAACGGTATATGTCGGCATGAGTGCGGATCTCCTGCATCCAGGACATCTGAACATCATCAAACGTGCCAGCGAACTTGGTTCCGTGACGGTGGGCCTGCTGACCGATAAGGCGATTGCCAGCTACAAGCGACTGCCTTACATGACATTCGAACAGCGAAAGCTGGTGGTGGAAAACCTCAAGGGCGTGGACCGGGTGGTGGCTCAGGAAACCCTAGATTACGTGCCGAACCTAACGCAGTTGCGCCCGGATTACGTGGTGCATGGCGACGATTGGCGTGAGGGCGCACAGAAGGAAACCCGATTGCGAGCCCAGGAAGCGCTGAAGGAGTGGGGCGGCGAGCTGGTCGAGATAACTTATACCCCGGATGTTTCCTCCACGATGCTCAACGCCAGTGTGCGGGGCAATGGCACGACGCCAGGCATGCGTCTTGGCCTGCTGCGTCGTCTGATCGATGCCAAGCCAATCGTTCGCTTGATCGAAGCGCACAATGGACTCACCGGATTGGTGGCCGAAACGGCGTCGGCGCAACGTGCCGACGGAACGACCGTGCAGTTCGACGGTATGTGGCTTTCCAGCCTTACGGACTCCACGGCCAAGGGCAAGCCCGATATTGAGGCCGTGGACGTTACTTCCCGCATGCATACCTTGACGGATATCGTCGAAGTTACCAGCAAGCCGATTGTCTACGATGCTGATACGGGTGGGCGCAAAGAGCATTTCGCATTCACGGTGCGAACGCTCGAACGCTTGGGCGTATCAGCGGCGATCATCGAGGACAAAATCGGCCTCAAGCGTAATTCGCTGTTCGGTACGGAGGTTGCCCAGACTCAGGATGACATCGAGGATTTTTGCGAGAAGATCGATACTGGCAGGCGCGCTCGAGTCACCGATGATTTCATGGTAATCGCCCGTATTGAAAGCCTGATCCTGGACAAGGGGCAGGACGACGCGATCAGGCGCGCCTCGGCCTATATTGAAGCTGGTGCCGACGGCATCATGATCCACAGCCGCCGCAAAACGGTAGATGAAGTCGCTGAGTTCTGCAGTCGGTACAGGAAGCTGTCGACGCGCGTGCCGCTGGTAGTTGTGCCCTCCAGCTACAACAGCTGTCATGAATCGGAGCTTCAGGAGATGGGCGCTTCGGTGGTCATCTATGCGAACCATCTTCTGAGAAGCGCCTACCCGGCAATGCTCAACACGGCCGAGTCGATCCTGCAGAACGGGCGGTCGCTGGAAGCAGATGACAAGCTGCTTTCCATCAAGGAGATCCTCAAGCTGATTCCCGATGGGAGTTGGTGAGCATGATTGTCCCAAGAAAGTTTCATGACGACCTGCAGGCCGCCGGCGTAGAGTTTTTCTGTGGCGTGCCCGATTCATTGTTGAAAGAATTCTGTGCGTATGTCGATGCGGTACTGCCCATCGAAAGACATGTGATCACGGCGAACGAGGGGGCTGCAGTGGCACTTGCCGCGGGGTACCACCTGGCCTCGGGTACGGTGCCGCTGGTCTACATGCAAAACTCCGGGTTGGGCAACGCCGTCAATCCGCTGTTGTCGCTGGCGGATCCCGAGGTCTACAGCGTTCCGATGATCTTGCTGGTTGGCTGGCGAGGCGAGCCTGGCGTCAAGGACGAGCCGCAACACGTCAAACAAGGTCGCGTGACTCCAGCCATACTCGAGTCGATGGGTATTCCCTATCACGTTCTCGAAAGTGATGCGGATGCCGCGACCGAAGTGGCGCGAATGGCGGTGGATGAAGCCGTGCGTAGCGGTGGTCCCTTCGTGCTGCTGGCGCGAAAGGATGTGTTCGAGAAGAGCGACAAGCGGCGAGTGCATCCACACGCTGGCGAATTTCCATTGGCGCGTGAGCGGGCCATCGAATGCCTGCTCGAGAACCTGCCCGAAGCAGCAACGGTTGTTTCCACCACCGGCAAGATTTCGCGCGAGCTGTACGAGTTGCGCGAGCAGAAGGGCCAGGGCCATGCGGCGGACTTTCTTACCGTCGGGTCGATGGGGCATGCCTCCCAGATCGCTCTGGGCATCGCCATGGCGGCGCCCGACAAGCTGGTGGCATGTGTCGACGGCGACGGAGCGGTGTTGATGCATCTCGGCGGGCTGACCACGGTTGCCGCCAGCAAGGCGCCGCGCTTCCTGCATATCGTGTTGAACAACGGTGCACATGAATCGGTGGGCGGACAGCCGACGGTGGCGCTGGACATGAGCATCAGCGACGTCGCCAGGGCTGTGGGTTATCGCACCGTGCTTCAGCCGGTGGAAAACGAGAAGGACCTGGTGGCCGCGGTGGCCGACCTGGTTCGAGCCGATGGCCCGGCTCTGCTGGAGGTCCGTGTTGCCGTGGGGGCCCGTTCGGATCTGGGGCGGCCGAATGAATCTCCGCGCGAGAACAAGCAGTTGTTCATGGAGCGGTTACGCGGCGGGCAATGAGTCGGCCACGTGCGCCAGGCCAATCGGGTTATGCCGACTGGTTTGGCGTTGTCGTGTCGGGGCATGTCGATGCGTGTCATTTCTGCGCTGTCGGCACGATGGCGGCCGGCGCAGTTGTCCGGCGTTGTGGTATCCACGTTGATGGATATCCCCGTCAAGTGTTTTTCGGCGTGCCGGCGACGACGCTTCATACGGGATCGGACATTTGAAGCATTCGTTGGAGGTTGTGGTGATGGTCTCAGCTGGGCAGACACAAGCAGGTGACAAATCCTGGAGTTTTCGCAACCCGACGGGGATTCATTTCGGGGACGGCGTGCGTGCCCGGATCGGTGATTCGCTGTCGGCGACCGATCGTGTCGCGGTGGTGTGCACCCAGCGCGGGCGCCGCACGATCCAGGCCGATCCGCTATATGCGGGATTGTTGCAGCGCGTTGGTCTGCAGTGGGTGGACGACGTCGAGACCAATCCGGATATCGACCTAGTGCAGGCACAGGCAGAGTACCTCCGGGCCAGCGGCGTCGATACCGTCATCGCCATTGGCGGCGGCAGCGCCATGGATACTGCCAAATCCCTGGCGGCGGCGCTGGGGCAGGTCAACGGCCCCGATTTGCGGCAACTGCTGGCCGATCCGTCGGCGTTGCGTGCATTGACGCCATTGCGCCTGATCACCGTGCCGACCACCGCCGGAACCGGCAGCGAGGTGACGCCCTTCGCCACGCTGTGGGATCACGCGGCACACAAGAAGCTGTCGCTGGCCGGCCCCAACATGTTTCCGTACATGGCATACGTCGATCCGATGCTGACCCTCGGCGTGCCGGAAGCCGTCACCGTGTCGACCGGCCTGGATGCGATCAACCAGGCCGCCGAATCCATCTGGAACCGGAATGCCAACCCGATAAGCCTGCAGTTCGCCACCCGCGCGCTGGGCCTGGGTATGGAAGCCCTGCCCAGGCTCCATCGTCATCTGGACGATATCCATGCACGTCGGGCCATGGCCGAATGCAGCCTGCTGGCAGGCCTGGCAATCAGCCATACGCGTACCGCGCTTTGCCACTCCATTTCGTATCCCCTTACCAGTCACTTTGACGTGCCACATGGGCTTGCGTGCGCATTCACGATGAAGGCGGTATTCAGCCTGAATGTTGCGCATGATGATGGTCGCCTTGAAAAAGTCGCCATGGCGCTGGGATACGGCGATACCTTTGGCATGGCCAATAAATTTGCCGAGTTGCTGGCGGATTTGGGTGTGTCCGATCGGGTTCGGCGTCAGGTTCCATCAGAGGAGAGCATGCTGGACCTGGCTCACGAAATGTTCACGCCCGGTCGAGCCGACAATAATCTCGCACCCGTCGATGGCGAAATTATTCGAACAATACTGGTGGAGTCGTGGCGAGATGCGCACCAACAACGCGTTAGTCAATAGCAAAGCATCGGATTCGACCACTGCATCAGGTTTTTCGTGGTTCAGGGGCTCGAAAGGTTTGATATACGATCGGTCTCGGAGCGAGCCCCCCATCGATGCGCCTTTGCAATTCGTCGATCGCGGCATTGATGTCGTGGAAAGGGAGGCCGGCAAGATCTGCGGCGTCGTATTTCCACCACTCGATCTTATCCAGTCGCTGGATGATCGCATCCGTAAAGCGTTTGCGGATAGGCTTTCCCGGCACTCCTCCGACGATCGTGTAGGGCGATACGTCCTTGTTTATCACCGCACCGGTAGCGCAGATGGCCCCGTTCCCGATGTGAACGCCGGTGCGAATCACGACATTCGCACCAATCCACACATCATTGCCGATCACCACGGGGGCGTTTTTAGGAAGAAGTTCTCGCGCTACTTCTGGGAGATGAAAAGGTAGATCTGAGGGCAGTTGAAAGTATCTCCTTTGCCAACCTCTACTGTACTGGAATGGCGACGTGGAAAGCCAGTCCACGGGATGCTCGGTTTCGCCGATCATGACTCGCGGACCTATGGATGAATATCTTCCGATTGATGCCAGACGGCGAATGAGCCCATTTCTGAAATAGGAATAGGCGCCTATGCGGAAGCTGCAACGGATATCCATTTCTGCCGTGACAATGGCTGGATCCTCGTAATGGATTTCCACGTCCTTGGATACTTTGGCTGCTTTGGATATTTTAATTGGCATTTAAAGGGGATCTTGTGGGGCACGAATCAGGTTTTCGGGCTACCGCGCTCTCGCTCCGGCGGGATGCGCGAAGGTACCCATGATGCCGTGTGTCCGAGGAAGTGATGCTTGTTGTTTTCTTCAATTCCCATCATATGCAGACGGCGAGCAACTCGCCCAAGCATGGCGTGCACGGCCGGACTTCGACGTGCACGAATATCAGATCAAGGCTCCCGCGCATGGCTTCGTATGGAATTTGAACACCGGTCAGCTGCCGCCATGAGCGCAATAGCGGCAATTAAGTTTAGCAGCCACGGGTACAGCCATCGCAAGACTTGAGGGGTGTAGGTGAAGTCGATGGTGGACGGGCGTAAGCGTCCGCCCACCACGCCTTCCCCAAACATCTCTTAGCCGATTCACTGCGCGCCTGTTCAAACAGGAGCATGGCGATGGGCATGAAGACGGGCGC
>SMEK01000084.1_pt1 | contig 36014 bp, 36 predicted proteins | sample 2456371 | NCBI WGS metagenome assembly SMEK01 (sample SAMN10132590, study PRJNA489261) | soil metagenome | isolation source: day1 antibiotic-loamy sand soil ammended with composted manure from dairy... | place: USA | collected 2015-04-01
GCTGTAGTAATCGAGGTTGATGTCCAATTTATTTTTATCGTCGGCCACCAATGTTCCTTTTAGGAAACCTCCACTTGTATTTGTTTCACCTGGCATGTCCATATGCATCACGACTTCCTCGCGCTGGGTATCGTCCATAGCATGGCGGATAAAGTTATGGTATATTTTGATTTCCGGATCAAGGATAAACCCAAGCTTGGGGAATATATAACTCAAGCCAAACATTTTTGCCCGTGCATACGCCACATCCATGGGCAAAGCGGGATAACCGACATTCAGCGCATCATCACCAAGAAAATCGAAAACCAATAACTGGTTATCTGTCAGACGATATTGGAGTGACGCAGCATAATTGTACTTCTCGTATTGGGAGTAGAGCACCTCACTTCCTTTCCCATCACGGTAGTTATTGGCTTTTCTATGTACCCCACTCAGTCGTAAGCCAAATTTTCCATACGAGAGGCTCACATCTGCGGCTTGATCAAACCCTCCCGACACACTATTATAAACCGTGGACAGAGAGGCAGCAACCGGCTTTTCATTATTATAGACAGGTCTTTTAAGGTTAAAATTAATGCTTCCTGCTGTTCCAGAGCCTGTCATGCTATTCTGTGCACCAAAACTGATGTCCATGCTCTGCAGATTTATCGGCTCTATATAAGATGAGACCGGATCCATCTTATCGGTGCACGCTCCGAACACCTTCATGTTATTGACTGTTATAACATACCTGTCGGAGTTCAGCCCCCTCAAAAGCGGTTCGTTAGCAAAGTTTCCCCGGCGCATCATGTGCATGCCCGGCAAATGGTGCAGTAGTCTGTCAGTATTATCAGTAATGTACTTTTGATAATGTGTATGAATGGCATCATCTTCGTGCCTAACCTCCATTTCATCCAACAACGCCTCCCAAGCGATATAGCTTTCGATTTGCATGGAATCCAGCCAGGCCTTATATTGAACAGGAACATTCTGAGCATGTGCAGGAGCCATGCATAATAAGGCTCCTATCACACTCAACCATAAAATTTTAGATAAACAACGCATATTAAAATTCCAGATCAAAGGTAGGCTCGCCACTCACCACCCCATTGTTTATAATCTTTAATCGTATTTGCCAATCTCCTGTCATCGTAAAGTTCACCTTGCCCAGATACATACCATTGCCGGTATCTTTTGGGTCGACATTATTGGGAGATCCATGATCCATAGAAGGCATCCAAGGTGTCATTTCTACTTTCAGTCCTTCTACTGGTGGCCATTCAAACATGCTTTCTCTCTTGTATATGGCCAGTTGGAGGTCGTTTTGGCCTACCTGTGGCTCTCGAGGATCTACCAGACAGATAAAGTAACTGGTCTCGTTATCGTCCGGCCCACTCGTAAATGACACCAACCTAGGCTTCTCGGGCTGAATAACCTCTACCGGAACAGCTACTGTTTTGCCATCAAAGGTTATATTCAATGCCCACGTGCCCATTTCTCCGGAAGGCATCACAAAGGCTACGTTAAAAGGTATGGCACCATCAATAACATTATTCCCTTCCGGGTAGTCAAATGGACAGGAGTGCTCCATATGTTCCCCATGCCCGCCATGATCACCATGATCACCATGATCACCATGATCACCATGATCATCCATAGGCCCCATGTCCATTACAGGATTGATTTCTATATTCCCTGAAAGCGGATTGCCTTCAGTATCTGTAATTTTTAATTGCAGCCTGTTGTAGCCTACAAAAAGCGGTTCTTCGGCATACACCTCAACGTTAAGTCCACTTTCCGTTGCTTCCGCCACCTTTTGCAAATCAGAATCGGCTGTTGGAACAACATCATCATCGTTAGAACAAGCTACAGTAAATATGAGGAACCCTAGCAGGGCCCAAAATGTAAGGATAGATTTCATAGGTATTTTTTATGTATTGATAACTTCTCATTTAACTAAACCACACGGTAGCTGTGCACAAAGCATTTACCAAACCCGCTTATTTATTAAAGGCATGGCTGTATGACTGCTTAAATGCTCATTCACTACTATAGGCACTTTGCTCTTGCGAAAAGAGGATTGTGGCCAAGAGGAAAGCAAGGTAAATTTTTGCCTCCTTGTATGTAGTATTAGCTAAAAATGGGCGGTTTATAAAGAGAAGTGGCAGCTTGATAAGCATAGAGCATATCGAGCAGGCCCCTATGTTCTGAGTGAGAGGGGAAATCGGCATGGTGCATCTGAAATGCCCCTGCCAGGTATTCGAGATTGAAATTTATATTGACCGATTGGTCGGAATGATTGGTTTCTTGTGTAGTGGCTATTTTTTCTGACAGCAAGCATTGGCCGTCACATTGCAAAGCAGGCTTGTCTTTGTTGATACATTGTGCTTTGTATGATTCTATATCTGCATAGTAGTCGATCATGTATCCTGCTGCCAGAAACATTTGATTTGAGAGACATAACATCAATATGTAAGCAACAAGCTGTTTCATATCAATGCAAATATTATCTTTATTCTTGACATGCTATATGACTTAAATCATAGATGTTGCAGCTAGTATAAAATTCTTGAGCAAAAGCTCTCACACAAAATACCGCACACTAAAATTCATTTCAAATTGCAATTGGGGCAAACTTAAGCATTTTTTTGAACATCTGGATTTTAAGTAAAATGTTACTATAAAAAGCCATTCACCTAAATTTTTGATTAAGTCTTTAATTATATTTGACTATCTAAATTGCATTTCGCAGCTTTCGGTTTTACATTTTAAATTGCAGAAAATCCTCATGGCCAACATCGATATACAAGAAAATTATCCTCTAAAATCCCTGAACACTTTTGGTCTAGATGTGAAGGCGAGGTATTTTGTAGCAGTGCATTCGGTAGAAGAACTTCGCACCGTTTTGGCGGATTCAGTGTATGGCCGGTTGCCTCGATTAGTTCTCGGTGGAGGAAGCAACCTCCTCTTTACAAAAGATTTTGAAGGTATCATCATCAAGATGAGCATTAAGGGAATTGAGAAGGTAAAGGAAGACAACGAGCATGTGTGGTTGAAGGTAGGTGCAGGAGAAAATTGGCATCAATTTGTGCTTTACTGCATCGAGCATAATTATGCAGGCTTAGAAAACCTGTCGCTGATTCCTGGTACTGTAGGAGCCGCCCCTATGCAAAATATTGGTGCATATGGAGTTGAAATCAAGGATGTTTTTGAAGTGTTAGAAGCCGTAAAAATCGAAGACGGATCAGTTCGAACATTTACCAATGAGGAGTGTCAGTTTGGTTACAGATACAGCATTTTTAAACAAGAGGCGAAGGATCAATACATTATTGTATCGGCCACCTTCAGGCTCAATAAGCAGCCTGTTTTTAATACTTCCTATGGAGCTATTCAAGAAACCTTAGAAAAGTTTCAAGTAAAGGATTTAAGCATAAAGGCCGTGAGCGATGCGGTAATCCATATCCGTCAGAGCAAACTGCCCGATCCAGAAAAAATTGGCAATGCTGGCAGTTTCTTTAAGAACCCTTCGATTGAGGCAGATTTGTTTGCCCAACTAAAAGAAGCTTATCCTACCATTCCTGGATATGAACAAGAAGATGGATGGGTAAAGGTACCTGCAGGTTGGCTCATAGAGCAATGTGGCTGGAAGGGCAAGACAGTAGGCAATGCCGGTGTACATGCCCGTCAAGCATTAGTTTTGGTGAATCGTGGTAACGCCCAAGGAGAAGAGATATGGCAGTTGGCCAAAGCAGTCCAAGCTTCTGTGAATGAAAAATTCGGCATCGTACTATCTCCAGAAGTGAATATTGTGTGATGGAGATTTTTGAGTTTTGAATTTTAAATTGTGAATGAAGGAGCAGACGAAGATTCCGACAATGAACTGTTAACATCCCCCAAACATCTCTGGCAGTTCTAATCAAATCATGTGGTTGACATTATCCAATATTCCTTCGTATTTGACTACCTCTACACCAAAGCGTCTTAGAAACTCGACTCCTTCATCTACTGGCAGCCCTTTATAGGCAGCATACGAGTTGAGATAAACAACCTTCTCAATACCCATGCTAAAAATAATCCTAGCACAGGCCAAGCATGGGGCAAGGGTAACGTACAAAGTCGACCCCTCCACAGAAGCCTTATTTTTCACAGCATAAAGAATAGCATTTTGCTCGGCGTGAATAGCCAATGAACAACTCCCTTTTGAATCTAGGGCGCAACCTGTTTCTGGCCACTCCTCATCACAATTGTGCGTGCCTGCTGGCGGACCATTATAGCCAATCGAGATGATGCGCGTATCTTTAGTCAGGACAGCGCCTACATGCCTTTTTATACAATGGGACCTCTTAGCCAAATTTACGGCAAGCTCCATAAAAATATCATCGAACTCCGGACGTTCCATATTAAGTTTATGCTATCATTATCGTGTAAAACCTGAAAATCATGTGCTTAATTTTCTAATATTTTATTAGTTTAGTAGCCAAAAAGCAGGCACTACACATTGCTCTGGTACAATTTTCATCCAAATTAAAGAATTCATCACTATGATTCGAAAAGTATTATTATTTAATTTAAGCCTGCTCCTAACGAGCATGCTGCTATGCGAAGGGGCTCAAGCACAGGAATCGCTAAAACCACGTCCTTCCCCTCTTGAAATGGTGACCTTTAAATATGAGGACACTTATATTAAGATCACCTACAGCCGACCGCATAAAAGAGGTCGTGAAGTGTTTGGCGAAAACGGTCTGGCACCTTACAACCAAGTTTGGAGAACTGGTGCCAATGAGGCTACCGAGCTTACCGTCACTAACGATATCAAAATTGGTGGTCATAAATTGGAAGCTGGCACTTATAGTTTGTTCTCTATCCCAAAAGAAGACAGCTGGACTATCATCCTGAACAAAGAGCTAGGCCAGTGGGGCGCATATCGGTACAATGCCGAACATGATGTATTGCGCTTTGATGTGCCTGTAAAAAAGACCGAAACAGTGTATGAGCCTTTTACGATCGAGTTCGACCAAGAGAAGCAAGGCGTTGATCTACTGATGATGTGGGATCAAACACAAGTATCGATTCCTATTGAGTTCTTATAAACACGTTCCAACGATGTTCATCAAGAGATAGGCAGCCTAGCCTATCTCTATCACTACGTCGTCGGTAAGAGGATGACCAACACAAGTTAGGACATACCCTTCTTCTCTTTCTGAATCGGACAAGCCTTCCTCTTCGTCCATCTTAACTTTTCCTGAAAGGCATTTACCTCTGCAAGCTGTACACAAGCCGCTCTGACAAGAATAAGGCAAATCTATGTCTAAATCGAGCGCAGTCTCAAGGATAGACTTGTCTGGCTCCACAACAAAAGTATGTTCTTCTCCGTCATAGATCACCGTGACTTCTCGTGCTACAATCGTATCCTCAGTAGGTGCCTCTACTATGGCTTCTTTTTTATGGGTAATTCCCACCACAAAACTCTCTCGGAATATTTTTTCTTTAGGCACTCCCATGGTTCCCAATGCATCCATTACATTGTTCATCATCCCTTCTGGTCCGCACATTAAATATTCGGTCTTCTCCACCCCCCAGTCAGGCACCCTTTCCAAGAGGGTTTTCACTTTTTCTGGATTGAGCAAGCCAGAAGGCCCCTGCCAGTTCAATGGAGCATTGTCCAATATATGAATCACTTGAAGCCTTCCTTCATAATTCCTCTGCATCTTGTCCAGTTGATCTCTGAAGATGATACTATCGATATTTCGGTTGGCATATATCAAAGAAATAATGCTATCGGGCTCTCCATGGAGCACTTCTTTTGCAATGGCCATGAGCGGAGTGATACCACTTCCTCCTCCAAACAAGACCAAATGTCGTTTATTGCCTGCTTTTACTCTAGCAGTAAACTTACCCATAGGCTCCATCACCCTGAGGATGTCTTCGGTCTTGACAGCTCCCGCCAAATAGTTGGACATTCTCCCTCCTTCAACCCTTTTCACGGTTACAGCCGGGAATTCGTCTGTCAACATAGAGGTGCACAGAGAATATGATCTCCTTACCTCCTCTCCATCTATATTGGCTATCAAAGTCAGGAACTGCCCTGCCTCGTAAGTCATTGCGGAAACCGGTCTTTCAAACTCTATTGTGATTGCATCGGCGGTTTCTTGAATCACCCTCTTCACCTTCAAATCATAATAGTGGGCATTCTTGTTTGAATTAGTTACTTCCTCCTTGTTCTTTTTGAATATGTTAAACATGCCGTAAACTTATGGTTGTTGACTGCCCGAAAACCCTGCTATGCCCTCTGGCAGCACATATAGTTCTTTTATAAACAATTTAAGTGGTCTCTAAGGTTTGCATCGCACGAATTTCTGCAACACAAAAGTGGCACTTGGCTGCCAAATCGAACGCAAATCTACTAAAAGTATTTATTTTTGACAGGATTGTTTTTCATCTCAACAAGGGTCAAAGAACATTAAAGGAATCCATTTTATTTCCTTATTTTTGCCTTCTTCTAACATAAGTGCATACAATGAACCTGACTGAACTTACGGCAGTATCTCCTGTGGATGGAAGATACAGGAGACAAACCTCCTCACTTGCTAAATATTTTTCTGAATTTGGGCTGATCAAATACCGAGTGACGGTAGAGATCGAATATTTTATCGCTTTGTGTGAGCTTCCATTGCCACAGTTGGCACAAGTGGGCAAAGAAAATTATGAGCCTTTGAGGCAAATCATCGTAAACTTTGACGAATCGGAAGCTGCAAAAATCAAAGAAATTGAAAAAACCACCAATCATGATGTAAAAGCGGTGGAGTATTATCTAAAAGAAAGATTTGACGAGCTTTCATTAGGCGATTATAAAGAATTTATTCACTTCGGGCTCACATCTCAAGATATCAACAATACTGCAATCCCGCTGTCGCTAAAAGATGCATTGCTCGAGGTATATTTCATGCTCTTGGAAGAAGTTCAAGACATGCTATATGAGCTCACATCGCTTTATAAAGACCAGCCCATGCTGGCCCGGACCCATGGTCAACCTGCTTCGCCTACTAGGTTGGGCAAAGAACTCATGGTGTTCTACGAAAGGGTAAACCGCCAACTTGGCCTTATGTTTCATATCCCTTATTCCGCAAAGTTTGGTGGCGCTACTGGCAACTTCAATGCACATCAGGTAGCTTATCCTCAAATCGATTGGGTGGAGTTTGGCAACAATTTCGTAAAAAACCACCTAGGATTGGAACGCAGCCATCCTACCACGCAAATCGAGCATTATGATAATATGGCGGCTCTTTTTGATAACCTAAAAAGAATCAACACCATATACATTGATCTGGCCCGAGATATTTGGCAATATATTTCGATGGGTTATTTCAAACAGAAAATCAAGGAAGGAGAGATTGGTTCTTCTGCGATGCCACACAAAGTAAACCCTATCGATTTCGAAAATGCGGAAGGCAACTTGGGCATTGCCAATGCGCTTTTCGAACATTTATCGGCCAAATTGCCTATCTCTAGGCTTCAGCGCGACTTAACAGATTCCACCGTGTTGCGCAACATTGGCGTTCCGCTGGGTCATACGGTTATTGCACTGCAATCTTTGAAAAAAGGCCTAGGGAAGATAGAACTGAACGAAGACGCACTACATGCCGATTTGGAAGATAACTGGGCAGTGGTAGCAGAAGGTATCCAGACAGTGTTGAGAAGGGAAGCGTATCCACAACCTTATGAGGCCCTAAAAGCACTCACAAGAACCAATGCCCAGATCACCGAAACGACCATCAAAGCTTTCATTGATGAATTAGATGTTTCAGAAGATATAAAAGAAGAATTGAGGCAGATAACTCCCTTCAATTATACGGGCATATCTTAATTTACTAATTAATTAATGTGCTAATTATTAATTACCAGTGAACCGATTGGAGAGGAATGAACAAGGGAGTTTTAAATTTTAAACTTTGAATTGAAAAAGGTGCGTCAATCAGTGTACCAATTGACTGATGTACTCATGAAACAGCTAAACTCCCCAGATCACCGTCATCGGTAATGACGTTTAGCCTGACAACGCTCAGGATCGTATAGCAGAAAACATTGACTATAGTGGGAAAACATGACCAACAGAAGTGAAGCAGTCTCAAGGCTAGAAAAAAACATGACAGAACAGCTCTATAATTCAATCATACCAATGAGAACCAACCTACAAGATGCTGACGAAATCTGAATTCCATAGTCTATAATCTAATATCTACATCCGATATCAATGAAATACATCATCAGCTTTGTTATTCGAAAAATCCCTCGTAAGTACTTACAACTTTTCAGTCATTTTTTTCTTCGAATACTTGCTGTTTTTTATAGGGGCAACAATGTAGCGTGCCCTGTATGTCAGCATCGCTTTAGAAAGTTCCTTCCCTATGGAAGGGTAAACCCCCGCCCCAACGCACTGTGCCCTTCATGCCTTGCTTTGGAACGCCATAGGCTCATGTGGCTGTACCTACAACAAAAAACTAATTTCTTTACGGCCAACTTAAAGGTGCTGCACGTAGCGCCAGAACTCTGCTTTATCAAGCGCTTTGAGGCCATGCCCAACCTGGACTACATTACTGCAGATATCGAGTCTCCACTGGCCAAGGTAAAAATGGACCTGCACGATATTCCCTTTGAGCAAGGAACCTTTGATGTAGCCTTTTGTAATCATGTGATGGAGCATGTGACCGACGACATCCAATGCATGAAAGAATTGTATCGCATTCTTAAACCCGGCGGCTGGGCCATCATCCAATCTCCGATGGACTTCGATAGGGCAGAAACGTATGAGGATGCGTCCATAACAAGTCCTGCAGAAAGAGAAAAGGCATTCTTGCAGAGCGACCACCTGCGCCTATACGGAATGGACTATCATGAGCGCTTGGAAAAGGCGGGCTTTAAAGTTACTGTAGACTATTTCGTGCAGGAAGTGGACAAGCAAGAGCGCGAGCGCTATGCACTGCCCAAACAGGAAATTATATACTTTTGCCAGAAATCATAACCCCATTTTCTCCTCAATTAGGTAGTCGCTCTTCTTACCTGAATTTTGGGTAATCAACTCGGCCAGAAAGCCAGCGAGAAACAACTGCATCCCTACGATCAAAGCTACCAGCGCCAGAAAGAACAAGGGTTGGTCCGTTACGTCCCGAGCGGGGAGTTGGCGATATAGATAGTACAGCTTTTGAGAAATTATCCCTATAGTAATAATCAATCCCATAAAAAAGGAGAGCGTTCCTAAGCTCCCAAAAAAATGCATGGGGCGCTTCTTGAACTTGTACACAAAGGTGATGGAGAGCAGATCCAGAAAACCAAAAACAAATCGTTCTATACCAAACTTCGTCACGCCATATTTCCTGGGCCTGTGTTGCACCACCTTTTCTGTAATCTTAGAAAACCCATTCCACTTAGCTATAACCGGAATGTAGCGATGCATCTCACCATACACTTCTATACTTTTAACAACCCGCGCCTTATAGGCCTTCAGCCCACAGTTGAAGTCGTGGATATCAATCCCAGAAATAAGGCTTGTTACATAATTGAAAAATTTGGAGGGAACTGTCTTGGCGATAGGATCGTACCGCTTCTTCTTCCAGCCAGACACCAAATCATAATTTTTCTCTGCAATCAATTCATAAAGCGCCGGAATTTCATCGGGGCTATCCTGCAAGTCGGCATCCATAGTAATGACCACCTTGCCCGAGGAATAGTTAAACCCCGTGTTTAGAGCAGCCGATTTACCATAATTACGAGAGAAGCTCACCCCCTTTACATGGGGGTTTTCGCTTCCTAAATCTTCGATAATGGACCACGAGTTGTCTGTACTTCCATCATCCACTAGGATTATTTCATAAGTGAAGCCATTTTGCTCCATCACATTCCTTATCCAATTGCACAGTTCGGCAATAGATTCTTCCTCATTATACAATGGCACAACAACCGAAATATCCATATCCACTTTCATCCAGTTTAATATTGCAATTCAGGGTTATTATTTTTTGTAAAAGCACTGATAATTAAAGCAAAAATCAAACCCATCAACAAAGACCCAAAAATGCCCCAAATCACGATAATTTCTGGAGTGGCGAACTTTTGCGACATCGCCATTGCCTGTTCTATTTGCTCATCGTCCATTCCTCGCTCTTCCAAAGCTCTCCTCGATTGGTTCAACATTTCTCCCAACATTGAATCATCGATGAACTTTAAATAAACATAGGTGAAAAGGGAAGAAATAACACCTCCCACACCTGCTACTATCATGCCCAAGCCCAGCCCTTGCCCATACGACATATAGCCGTTGCCGGTTTCTTTGTAAGTCTTATGTGCCCAAATAATGCCTAGTATATAAAATACATAGGTCAAATAACTCAGGGCCTGTTGGGTAGCCATACCTGTTACTTGAAGGAGCATCGAGTAGATAATCAAGGCCAAGGCAAGGATCACTCCTGCTCTAAAACCAACTGGCCACAATGTAGATTTTTCTTCCATATCTTTGAATTTAAAGGGTGAAATGAATGAAGTTATTTTCTTAAAAATACACTTATTAAAATAGTTAAAAATAATCCGATAAAAATCTTTTTCAAAAAATCGTCCATTGCCACCTCCACAGCCGTGATGCCTTGAACTTCCGAATACGCCGTTTCATACACTACTTCGCCCATTGTCTCGATCATTTCCTCTTTCATTATGGTAATGAGCCTAAGTCTATCATCTATATAGCCTGCCAGTAACTGAATGTCTACAAAACTGACAAATACCCACACAAACAGCGCAGAAACAAATGCTATGATCATGTATGTGAGAAAACCTACCGACATGCCCTGCCAAAAACGCAACTCGCGATTATTGCCAAAGTCCCTAAATTCCCGAATGCTAAAAAATAAAAACAATGGCAACAGCAAAAAACTAAAATCAAACTGTCGATATACTACCAGCGGATTCTCGCCAAAGAAATAAATACCCCCAAATAACATTGCTGAAATGGCGCCACCCACTAGCCCAAACTTCAATGGAACAGCATATATAGGCTGCAAAGTTTTCATCTTCTTAACTTTATACCGTGGTAAGCAAACGCTCATCTATCATATATCTCCCTTTATTAAAAACCGCCAAAGGCTTACCTACCAACTCTTTCCCGTAAAATGGCGAGTTTTTAGATTTAGACTTATTTGTGCGATCGTCCAAAATCCATTTTTCTTTCGGGTCAAATAAAGTGAGGTTGGCCATTTCGCCCTCCTCTATTTTGGGTACTTCTAGCCCTAGCCGTCTTCTTGGTGCTACGGTAATTTTTTCTATCGCTGTAGCCAAATCCAACTTATTACCAAGCTGCACCAAAATCGGTAGCACAGTCTGCAGGCCTATTATTCCAAACTCTGCTGCATCAAATTCCAGCTTCTTACTTTCTTCATCTTGAGGAGAGTGACCCGACACAATCACATCTATTGTACCGTCTTTAAGGCCTTCTACCAAGGCATCTACATCAGCCTGTGTCCTAAAAGGTGGGTTTACCTTGTAGTTCGTGTCAAAATCAGGAAACGACCCATCATGAAACATCAGTTGATGAGCAGCCACATCACAGGTCACGTCTAGCCCTTTGGCCTTCGCCTTCCTGACCAGCTCCACCGATCCAGCGGCCGACAAGTTTGAGAAATGTAACTTTCCGCCTGCATATGCCAAGATATCCAGATCGCGAGAAATCGCCAGCTCCTCTGCCAACGATGGCATGCCCTTCATGCCCATGATGGTGCTATTTACGCCTTCGTGCATAGTGCCAAAAGCAGTCAACAGCTTGTCATAAGGCTTGTTGATCAACAAGCCGTCAAACTTTTGCAGATACAACAAAGCCTTCAGGCAAATGTCCGTATGCCAAAGCGGGTTCTCTCCATCCGAAAATGCAACCGCTCCTGCCTCGTACATGTCGATCATCTCCGTCAGCTCCTCCCCTTTGGTATCAAGCGTCACAGCCCCAATCGCATGCAACTGCGTTACAAGCTGGCCATTCCTAGAGTGTATATAAGATATTTCGTTTTTAGACTGAACAGCCGGATTGGTATTGGGTACCAAGGCTACATCGGTAAAGCCACCCTTGGCCGCCGCCAGTGCACCCGAAGTCAGCCCCTCCTTGTGTTCGTGCCCAGGATCAGCAAAATTGGCCTGCATATCGGCCCAACCCACAGAAAGCATCAGTCCTTCCGCATCTATCGCCTTCTCTACGGCCGGCTCCTCATTGCCTACCGATACGATCTGCCCATCTCGCAAGGCTACATTCGCCTTCTTTCCATGCCAAGGAGACTGCCTATCCACAATCTCCACCTGTTTTAGCAATATATCCATCTACCCAATGTGTTTTTAGTTCCTATATTTATTATTCCTTAAGATTTGGGCGGCTATCAGGCTATCCGCTACAACTCCGCCCTTCCGCACTCTTCCTCCCTTAGCGGGGTTTCCGCTGCTATCCTGGCCGCTCCTACCTCCGTACTATCACCACTATTAGTTTCCAATATACCCTGCAAAAATATCAAAAGATGAAGAAGTTCTTTCCAATTTAGTAAAAGATTCATTCTTCCACTCTTACAATGCAGGCAATTGCTTCTGGCCTTCCGATCATTTACTTCATCAACCTTATCAGCAGTATTTCTATCAGCAAAAACGCCAAAGCAAACATCAAACATACCTTCCACAAGCTTCTGCCTTCGTTTCTCTCTTTAATTGTAGCTTTAAAAGTCTCCACGCTACTGTTGTCATAAATGGTAGCCACACCTCCAAAATAATCGCTTAGTTCTTTTACAGACATCTGGTCTAGATACGACTCAGCCTTGCTATAATTAAAAGCTAGCGTTTTCTGCACATTCTCAATGTTCTGCAGCTTGTAAAACCCAGGCTCCAGCGTATATTTAGGCACCTCAAATACCACCTGATTACCTAAAACCATCTGCGATGGAATAATCTCCTGACTATCTCGCACTAGTTTGGCCACATCGCGCGTTGTTATGCCTCCCCTTTTTATGGCAAACTGCGGCTCATCGATATAGTGGTAGAGGTCTTCACTCACAGACTGGCTCGATGCTGCCAAGCGGTACATGATCGGAACAAACAAAGCATGGTTGTGAAAGTTGGAGAACTTATCACGCAAAGGCCCACCGATATAATATATATTACCTCCAACACTGCGCGACACAAATGGCACACCATTATTATATGTCAGAATATCCATTCCAGCTCCGCTCCATGTCACCGTATTCGCAGCCATGGGCATGGCAATGGCTTCATCTGTTGCCTCAAAAATATTCTCGAGAAATGGATTGGACAAATCAGGCTGAGCAATCGGCTGCAAAGGAAGGTTTTCTACATTGTTCAGAGTGAAATGCTCAGGAAGCCGCATAAAAGAAAAACGCTCCAGTGATGGATGCTCCCCAAAAACAATCACAACATGACCGCCTTCCTCTACATATTGCTGCAAATGAGGGATAAGCGTAGCATGAAAGGCATTTACTTCATTAATAAAAACAATATCTGCATCTTTGATCAAGTTGTAGTCCACATTATTGATGCTGTACGACTTGAAATCAAACAACTGCTCATTTCCATAGACCTTAGAAAGCACCCCTGAAGCCTTCTCTCCCCTTATCTCTAGAATATCTATTTTCTGTGTTGTATTCAAAGCAAAATAAAATTCATTGTCATAGACTACAGGAAAGTCTTCAAATAAAATTTTGCCGCTATTGACATCGGATAGATCAAAATTGATATCAAACTGGAGCGTCGTAGTTGACATAGGACTGATCGTTGCCCCAGCTGTTGCCACTTGGATGTCGTTGATCATAAGCTTCACAACAATTTCTTCTGCTACCTCAGCGCCATTGTTGCGAAGCCTCACATGAATGGCATTGGCATTATTGGCTAATAAATAAGGATTGGAAAGATATACTGAATCGACAAACAAATTAGCGACATCTCTAAAATTGACTGGCGCCAGATAAAAATGTTGGCTACTATCCACAGGAGGCCGTACGCCGGACATAGAAGTTGACTTCTGAAAGTCAGAAAAGATATAGATGTCTGCTGCTGTTTCATTTGGGCTTCTTGTGACCTGCAGCCTGCTCAGAACATCATCAATACTCCTGGATATCGGCGAGAACCTGATCTCTGTCAAAGCGTCCAGCAGCTTATCATAACGCATTGCCTGTTCAGAAGTGGTATAAAACTCATTGGTCAGGAGCTGGTACTGTGTGTGCTTAGGATATTGTCCTACCAGCGCCTGCACGCTTTCTATGGCCACATCCAAAGCCGCTATATCGTCTTCGGTAGGATTGGACATGCTGTATGAGTTGTCCACATATATTTTAACCAGATCTCCCGGCACTTCCTGAGATGAATAGAAGGGCTGGGCAAAAGCCAAAACGAGAAAAAATACAAACAACAGTCTTGAAGCCAATATAAGCCAATGCTTTAGCCTCAAACGAGAGCTGCTTGATTTTTGTATATTGCGTAAAAATCTGTTGCTGGAAAAATAAACTTTCTTTGTTCTGCGGAAATTAAAAAGGTGAATGATTACGGGAATGACCAGTGCTGCTAAACCAAAAAGTAATTGTGGATACAGGAAATTCATGGGGCATAAAAGTACGAAACATCAACAACACTTAATAAGAAATTTGCCTTATTATAGCGTTGGACACCAGCCAACAAAAATCCAGATTTAACTTATAAAATGCAATGATGATACCTTGGGGACAAATCATAGCGGCGAGCGTGACCATGGCAGATGTAGCGCATAGCCTATATAAAAAAACAAAAAAAGATGATGCTGGAAAGGGAAGCGCCCAAGCGCTCGAAGAAAGAATTACCCAGCTCGAATCTATTCAGTCTGAACAGTCTGCCCTCTTGCAACAAATGACTGCGCAAAACAAAGTATTGATCAGGAAAGTCAGGAACGCTTATATTATGACGGCAGCGGCATTGTTTTTAGCCGTTTTAGTCACCATTGTGTATGCATTTAATATAAAGCTTTAATGCTAGTAATCTTTAGAATGATTTTTAAAATATGCCTTACCTGTCCGTGCATATCGATTTGACCTGGTGTCAGAGAACGCTTCGATATCAAAGCGATGGATAGCATACACTTCCTCTTTTTTGAATGTAGCCTCCTCCCCTACCAAGCTGGAATAATCTACCTGCGGCAATTTCTCAGCTTTATAAAAGGTATGATTTTTGTCTTTCCCGAAATCTCTCGCTATTGGCCTAAACGTAGCCTTATCAGCATCAACCATTTTATAATTTGTATCTGTTAAGTCGCCTCCGGGGAAGTAGACGATTTCTCCCGTTTCCTTTATATAATAATAGGAATCTGAAACATGCTCGTCTACCTCCCCAGAAAAATGTGAGTAGCACGCTTGAAGGAGGACACAAAAAAATAAAAGGGCATTTTTAATCAATCCTGTGTACATGTTTTGTTTTGATAAGACCGCAAGCCATGCTTTAGTTATGAACTTGAGATCGTAGTGCCTTTTACATGGCACATATTTCATAATGAGTGTGGGACAAAACTATAGGTTATGAGATTTTAAAAAATCACCAATAAGTAGTAAAGTAAAAACTCATTAGAAGTGGTGAGTGGGTAGAGTTTGATTTTTCTGGAGTTTTGTGGCAAAAGGCCATTATTCAGTTCACTACTCAAATCACCCATAAAATGCACAAAACCAATGTAGATAATCTTTTATCCATCATTGCCGCTATGGAAGTTCAAGATTCTGGGAGAAAAAAGACAAATGGAAACATCAAGCAAAACACAAAAACATACAGCTCTGTGGTTCTTGAAGGGGATAAATTAGCAGAGGCTATTAAAAAAGCTAATGAGTTCGATGAGTTTAAATATATCTTAGATGCCCTCAAGCCTACAAGGCATAATTGAGCATATAAAAAAATGGCTCTCTACGGGATATTATAGAGAGCCATTTGTCAGAAAACCGTTTGACTTCCTAAGGATAGATCAATGATTTTTAACGAATTCCATCAACTTTCTGTCATGATTATTGACGATCCTAGATTCTGAATCGAAGTACATGGTTGCTCCGTTTTCCGCAGTATAAGGCTCCCACTCGGGAAGCACTCCTGGCACATTTGGATTCCCAGTCTTGACAAAGTTTAACCATACAGAACTCATGATACTCGCCATTTTATAAGACTCTTCTGTCGTACCTGTCCAATCTGGCTTCAAGTCAACATTGCTAAACGCCAAGGGAATGTCCAAGCCGTGGAATGAACCTTTTGTGTCATCATCTACCGGGCTTTTCCATGCCAAGAAATAGCTGTACACAGGAGCATTGGATTCTTGAGACCATGCATCTGCAGTAATTATGGTGAACGGTCTGAAGACAGTATCGATTGACAATAGATCTTGAGGTGTGAAATCAGGATAAGCCCCCTCATATAGCGAAACAAATTGATCCGTTTTGTCTTTGTATATTTTTGTCAATCTTTCTTTGGCCTGCTCTAGCGTCAAGTCTTTTTCTGCGTAAGCGGTAGCAATTAGCTCATTCAGGGTTGTGCCTATCATAAGAGGTATATCCTTAGAGATATCGGCAAATCCTGGACTGAAAGGCTGCTGAACCAAGACTTCTCCATCTACAGAAGGGGCAAAACCAAACATTGTTGAAGAACCTGGCCTTCTTGGCCCAGTAACAGCCGCAATGGCATCATTTCCAGCTTTTACAAGCGCATGATAAGAAATGGTATCTAGCTTTTCGACCTCATCAGCTCCGATTCCGAGATTCTCAAGCACCGCTTGGCCCAAAGCCTGAGACTTCTCTTGCGTCATGATGTTCAACAAAGTGCCACTTTGAATGATGGCTTTGTGGAACAATCCGTTTGCAGCAGGCATACACATGAGCGTCCCCACTTTTCCCCCACCACCAGACTCACCGAAGATTGTTACATTGGAAGGGTCGCCTCCAAACTTCTCAATATTATTTTTAATCCACTCCAAAGCCTTCACCACGTCCAGCATTCCCACATTAGCAGATTGTGCGTATTTCGAATCAACTCCAGACAAATCAAGAAAACCAAGGATATTGAGCCTATGGTTTACAGACACCATTACCACATCTCCTTTCTGCGCCAAAGCTTTTCCATCTGTCATGGGATCGCTACTACTACCTATATGAAAACCTCCTCCATGCAACCATAGCATTACAGGGCGCTTTTTGCCATCATTTAATCCTTGGGTCCAAACATTTACACTGAACAGTTTTTCTTCATCCATAGTGGACTCATCAATCCAGCTCACAATTTGTCTTGCCACGGGACCATACTCAGTGCATTCGAGAATTTCATCCCACGCATCTGGATCTTGAGGAGGCATAAATCTTTCGGCCTGCGCATATGGAATGCCCTTGAATATGAAGATATCATCCTCGATACTACCAGAAACACTGCCGTGGGTAGTTTTTACGACAGCTTCCTGAGCTGTTTCAGTGGGCGTATTACATCCTGTAAAGCATAATCCCACTGTTATTACGAAAAGAGAAATAAAGTTAATTAGTAATTTCATAGTGTATGAACTTGTTGAAGTGATATACAAATAAAACTAATTTTAATTTTATTCCTCTTCGATGGTTAACTTACTCGATGATTCCTTTCCTATGATCGATCGATCATGTATGGCAAGCGACAATCACTTGATTAAATCCTTTTGAAGAGAGGTCTGTATGGTGAGCGTCAATATCTTAAGTGCGTCATAGATTGCACTTATTCTATAAGCCTCTTAACTGCTTCCAATACTTGCTGGTCAAAGGCTATTTCATGTCCTTGGTTTTCGAGCAAAATGAGATTAACTTGTTTGTTATTGGCTTCTAATTCCGCTACATAACTTTTAGCGATATCTATTGGCACCACTTCGTCATTATCCCCATGAAGGACTATTATTTGTGCTGAATCGTCCATCCTTTCCACCTCCTCAATAGGAGAAAGACTGTTCACCTCTTTATTCCAAATCCTTGCACGCGGCCGTAATGCTTTCATGTGTGCCCGCCATTTTTTAAGGTCGCAGGGGCATGCGATGAGCAAAGCTGCAGCATAAGTGTCCGGATACTCAGCAAGTAAATTGGCGGATATGGCAGCACCTCCAGAATGCCCCACTAGAACCACTTTTGTAGGATTAAATTTATCCTTCAGTTCTGAAACAAGGCCATTGATTGCCGCTAGCACCTCTCTTGTATAATTATCCCCTGTTGTCTTGCCGCGTTTCCCTTCAGAACGGTTGCCCTCCTCGTCTTTATATCCTGGTCTGAGTATCCCCACGGCCACCACATTGTCATTCTCTTCCGCTATTCTCTTGGCGATACCATATTGATAAGATGGATTGTTGAAAGGGGAATCGCCATGCAGCACTAACACCAATACCGGATTATTTAATGGTTCTGGGCTGAAATAGGGAATAGAGAATAAGCCTGTCTTTGTCGTGTCTATGGAAACATTTTGGGTACTGTTGACTTTCTGATTGGGAGCATAGGCTAGACAAACAAAAGCAAGGCTTATTAATAAAAAGTGTCTCTGTAAGGATATGCGCATAGGGATGCATTTGGATGAAGAGCCAATGAGCTTTTCAAATTAAAAAGTAAATGTAAAATAATAGCAGGAAAAGACCATATCAGGGAACGAAGCATTTTCTCATATCCGAGCATTCCCTTTTAATCTTTAAGACTCCATCTGAGACATTCCTTACTCTACTGGCAAATACAGCTTCATTGCACCCTTTTCAAACACCACCTCATCCAAATGTCCCATTTGTTGGAGGTCTTTTGTAATAAGGTGCATATGCAGATAGGTGTCGTGATGCGTAAATACGGCTCTATGTCCTGTCGAGAAAAAACCCACAATGTCCGAAGGCTCATTTTTCAGCTCATAGTTTACTTGCCCCTGATGGGCTTCTTCTGGCGAGCTTACTTTTGAACCTTCCGGCAAGTTTACCACATGGATTATGGCCTCTTCGACTGTACCTGAGAGTTTGAACATAAAAGGTCGTGGTGAAGACTGGGTTATTGCATCTAAATATCGTTCCAGTTGCTGAATGGTCTGGACACTGTCGGGCAACACTTCTTCTGACCATTGTGAAATTTTCGCATAACCAAAAAATGGTGCTTTGATGTCGTAAGTGGCTTCAACTTTCATGGTGGAGTCAGAAACCACCGTCGATTTGTAGGCTCTGCCATCAATGATGAGGATTTCTCCTCTTAAATACTCCACAGGTCCCAATCCGTACAAGTTCGTCTTGTTGGCAATGGTGTCCAGATCAATGTTTCCTCCGAGCTGTCCTTTCCACATCACATTCCTCATTTCACCTACGATTTTCACTTCGTTGGTTGTTTTTTCTTGCATTTGAAAATTGCAACTTACCAGCACAAAAACCATCAGCGTAAAAAAGGCTGCTTTATAAACTATCTTTATCATTTATTAAATTTTGTTTCGATCCTTCACCCAACGGTTCCAGACCAATAGAATTGCGATTTTACTCCTAAAATAGCATATGCCTCCTCAAACTTACAGAAAATCATTCCTTCTCCCATTCTTTATAAAATCCCATTCTTATATATTCCTTACTTCTATCGCTTATGTGGCCATCTTTAAATTTCATAAATATAGCATAGGCATCATCAATTGTGTTAACCCCCAAATCAAAGCATGCTCTGCCCCATTTATACAATGCAACACTTTGTTTGGTTGTAAACACCCCAGGTTTAATTTGAACACCATCATATTCTTTCCCTTTAATCTCAGTAAAGAAATCAAGTTCTCTACCTTCTTGACTTTCGGCTATAATGTAATCTGCTATTTCCCTTTGAGAAGGCATAATAATATTTGATGGTCTCTTTTTATCCAACTTTTCCGACTTGATCAACGCTAACACTGCTTCTTCTATCTCTTGATTAGAAATAATTGTCAATTCTTTTCCGTTGAACCTTAGAATGCCATTTTCAATAATACCATTTGGGTCAAATCCTTTTCGAACTATTTCATTAGCTCTGTTTTCAGTAATATCCCCAATCAGGCTCGTAGGAAAGTTTGAGTGTAGATTATTTCTCATCACAATACTCAAAAATTCTCTCTTAGGACTATTGTTCAAAATCACCATACAGATGACCTTACTTTCCTTTGTCAGTATAAAGAAATCAGAAGGGAGGTTAATTGCAGCATCTTCAATTTCTTCTAGTGACGGATTTTCTGAAATAAATACAGAAGAGCCCCTGTTCTCAATATTATTTTCGAGTGTATAATAATTGGAGATAAGCAAAAAGTTATCAAACTGCTTTTCACCAGTGGAAACTGAATTAAAAACCGGATCCTTATCTATTTGTCCAAACGATTGTCCAAACGCAAAGGCTATAAGAAGGACTATTACAATATTCTTCATTTTATAACTATTTCTAATGGTTTGAGGTAAAATCTCCATTGTTGAATACCACTGTTAAAATTATGTCATTGAGCAAATTGAATGTGTTTTATTCAAAAGCTATCATTGTGTTTTATAATTTTTATCTTGTTAGAAAGGCATATCAATCATCCAGCAGGAAGGAAATAATGGGATTCTTGCGCCTTGGTACTTTGACGCGGTAGGCCAGAATCTCATGCTCGTTCATAGAACCGGCCATATACAAAGTTTCATTCTCGATAGCGCAAGGATACACCGACCTTACGGCAGTGTTGATACGGAATAAAGTTTTTCCGCTTACAAGCTCCAGCCCATAAATGCCGTCGAAACAAGTAGCGAAATAAACAATGCCATCGGCTATAGTAGGCTGTCCTATTGCTCCCTTCGAGGAGAATGTCCATGCCCACTCCATAGTTTCCAAATGCAATGCTGCCATTTTATTTCCAAAAACGATCAACAATAACGACCCTGCAGCCGCCAAATAGCTGGTGCTTGTGGTGCTACCTTCAAATACTTTGAAGCGATTTGCAGTACCAGAAACTGGGTCAATGATGTTCAAGTGATTGTCTCTATCCGTATAAAACAAAGCATTTTGCGTAAATACAAGATGGGAACTCAGTCCCGGGGCTTTCATGCGCCAGCTTTCATTTCCAGTGGCAACTTCCACGCAATAGATATGTTGTTTATCCAATCCCTCATTTGTGATCATGAAGACCATTCCAGCTCCATACGTTGCAGGAAAACTGCCCACCTTCTTTCCTAGTTTAAACTTCCAGTGCGGCTTTTGGGTATGAATGTTCAGTGCATAAAGGGTTTTACCAGCAGGGAAAATGATCAGATCGTCTACAATAATAGGTGACTTATGAATAGGGGCATTGCTCGTTCCTGTACGAAATTTCCAGCTCAGATTCCCAGTATCCTTGTCCAGCACATATAAATGACTGTCTATATAATGTCCGCCCAAAATGAGTTTATTTTCTAAAATCACCGGAGGAGATGCTTGACCTGGCATTTCAAAAGTCCATAAAACATCGCCGTTATCGGCGTCAATGGCATAAAACAATCCATCTTGACATACATACAGGACTTTGTCCTTCACAAATGGTGCTGATCTGCATTCGAAGTTCTTTTTCGACCACAATGGCTTAGGGCTAACTTTAGGCCCCACGCCTTCTTGCAGAAAAGTTTGGTGATTTTCCCCTCCTATTATATGATAGTTTTCCATATTTATTTGCGCAAGATCACTATGCCAATTGAATGCTTTTACCTCGCAATGAACGGCATTTATGATCACTGTTAAAATCCATGTTTTATACTTTATCGTCTATCAAGAACGACCACACTTTGCCATAGCCATGAGAACCTTCCCGAGTATTCACAAACACCATAAACTTTCCCTCTTTTGTATTTTGATGCACTGCCATTACACTGATGAATGCGCCACAAAAAGAAGGGGTTTCTTCTATTGTTGGAAGTAATCCACTTTCATTAATATTGATGTACCGGAGCGATCTTATGCTAAACTGAGGCCTAAGTTCAACTTGCAATAGGCATAGCCCATTTCCTTCTCCTACGATTAAGGTTTCTCCTAAAACATAGTAGTCTCCGTCCTTTATTGACATGATAGAAAGTACGGATTGCAAGTGAGGAATAGCTTCCAGATGTTTGGAAAGGTTCAATAACGTACCACCAGCACTCAATCTGAAAAAAGTAGGATAATACATCCCAGTACCTCTTTCGTGATGTGCATACCCTCTTTTCCCTCCCGCCAGTACGCCATCGGTGGAAAGTGTACCTCCCTTCATCAAATAATAAGGAGCCAAGCTTAACAATTTGGACGATCTTTCTTGGCCGGTTATAGCAGTATCCTGTTGCCAAAGAAGCTTGCCTGCGGCATTGTATTTGCCAATCATGTATCGGTCGAAAGCATAGTAGTCTCCAGCCCCATTGTCATCTTTGTGCTGCCCGCCTTCATAGCAAAGCTGATGTTGGGTGAAGGTTGAACCCTCTGCATCTACCAAGTCCTCTGTTATCTTATGCGTCCACCCATGCACATAGTATTCGTCATGGCCACCTGCTGGCTCAATAGTACAATACGCTCCCTCCACGAGGATATTATCATCCACCGTTGGCTGGAAGGAACGTATTTCAGTAGCATAGCCCTTATCGAAATAACGTGTTTTCAGTAATTCCTCTCCCTGAAATAAGGATACTACAGCAGGTTTGCTTTCTCCATGATAACTGCCAAGCAAATACTTTCCTTTTCCCAAACCATATACGCTTCGCCATTTTATTGCTTTATCGAATTGGTATTTTTTAATGATTTCCCCATCTGTTATTTGAATCAGCATGTTCCATCTAGCCCTATACTCATCGGTTTCCCATATGGTTAGCAGCACTCCATACCCATCCCCCCACCTACATACCGATTCTATGCTAACTCTATAAGCCTCAGGAAACCACGATTTCAGCTCTATTTCTTTCATTCTGTATAAGTGAGTTTGAGTTCCTATTCTTTAATCTCCTCCCAGATGGATCGGTCATCATTTGAGGGAAACAGGTCTGGAGCTAACGGATCGCCAACATCTGGAGGTAAAACCATATAGGTAATATCTAAAGGCTGAAGTCGTTCACCAGTTTTCTTATTAATGGTATGCGTACTATGCCCCCCTTTACTATAAAAAGTCACATAGTAATTTTCTTCATCTTCATAGATTTCATTCTCCATTCCCAGAACTGGCAGATCCATAAGTTTTGTCAGGTAAACGATAGTCTCTTTTTGGCTTTGATTAGGGATAAAAAAGTTGGCAGCATAACCCCAGCCATCAAAAGGGGCAATCTTCCTACTTTGTATTGCTACTGTTAGGTCGTATCTGTAATGAACATCCTTCTGCTTATACCGGATAAGCCTCTTAAACCTTACTTCTACTTCCTTTTCATTGCCCCATACGGTGATCTCGTAATCTTCAGGCTGTATAACCAGCGAAGGAATCTTCTCTTCAATGATGTCATGCGCCATGTGAACAATGGCCTCTTTTCCTTGAGAAGTTATTTGATCAATAGCTGTTTGCCTATCCTGATGTTGTGAATAACCCATAGAAAATAATGTAAAAAGGAACAAAAGCGAGGGCATATATTTCATTAGAATTTCGTTCATGAGGCTCTGCTATTCTTATGGCCAAGAAGGTCACATTATAGGCATTAAAATGTGATAGCTTTGAACTTTGAAATAAGCCAAATGATAAAATAAGCATGTACAACACTGCAAGCAATCACTACCAAGGCAGTCTTAAAGTCCCAAGGTTTTGTAGTGATAAAGGTATATGTTATCAACATTATAACAGAAACGCTAGCAGGAAAGCTATAGATCATAGGCATGCTAGTAGATTTCAAGATATAATAGATCGGAAGTATTAAAATAAAATACAATGGAATGCCAATTATAAAAAACATGAAGCCTGTCTCAAGCACACCATTAAAACCCATTGGTTTCTGTTGAAAGAGATCAATCAAAAATATGAAAATAAAAGGGACAATTAATATGGCTATGAAAAAAGCGATTACCACCTGCCATTCGCATAGGTAAAGTGCTACTAGCACGGGCGCTAAAATGATAAGAGGTCCAAGTATATTCATGAGAAATTTTTCAGCACTAACAGGAACAAATCAGGTATCTCAATTCAATTATAAGCATCTCCTATATTATGATGTGCGTTGCTCAACTTCAATACAAAATTACCATCCACTTAAAAGAAATACATCACCATAAAAGAGGAGTGTTTATAATCATTAAAAATGATGATAAGTAAGCGCCTTCCTTTTTGCATCTTTGAATCATGGGAAACACCGACTTTTATCTATACTTCTTTGCTGTAGTGGGCATTCTGCTGATAGTGGTTGTGCCTATACAGTGGATCATGAATTTCTACTTTGGCCTATCAGGCGGTGTGCTCTCTACTATTGTCCTATCTACATCAATGGGGTTGCTCTACCTCTTTTTTTTCCAGTTCGGCCAGGCAATGGCAAGTACAGGAAATGTTCATGCTCCTAGGAGCGAGCTGCTGCTGATATTTGGAAGTGCTTTCCTCATCAGCATAGCAATTACTGCTGTTTCTAACTTTGGCGTATACTATTTGGTACAATATTATAAAACAGGCATACTTAACAAGCTCGCATTCTTCAGTTGGCTGTTGGTTGCCATTGGCGGACCACTTGGTTATATTGGGACAAAAGAATTTAGTGCTTGGTGGGCCACATCTACGCATGAACGGCATTTCACGCCTGTATTCTTTTCTATTTATACCTATCCCGAACTTGCCATTACAATAGAGGAGTTGAAGTTCATCAATACATCCGATGGACGAGAGTCCACCATCCAGCTACGTCAACACGATCAGTTCGATTGGAAAGGAGAAGCGGGCAATGGCAGATCACTCTGGGAGGTATTTAGTCAAAAGATTGATATTCCCAAAGGAGCAGATAAGTTTGTTATGTCGTGGTATTCATTGGTGGAAGACAAATACTACAGCGATGAATTTCCCTTTCCTTATGAGCGTTTCTCGCTTATGAAGTTCCCTGTAGGCACTAAGGAGATGGAACCTTTAAGCCTTCACATCAAACCAGAAGGGAAAGTCGATTTATTTGGTTCATACCACAGGCTGTTGTTCTACTATAAGGATGTTGCCACAAAACCCACCAGCGAAAAAGAAAAAAATGAAAAATTAGCTGCCTTTATATCCCAAAACATGCTCAAAGTTTCAGCAGAAGCATTAGTCTCAGGGCTCCAAGAAATTAAAACATCGGGCCGATTACAACAAAGAATTGAAATGGAAGAAAAGGCATTTACTTGGAGCATGGATTTGGATGGTCCTGGAAAAGTATCCACAATATGGCTAAAGGATTTCCGCTATCAGGACTATAAGGTAGCCTATCAATGGCTGAATTCCACAAGCAAAAGACCACTTCCGGCAAATTTGTCCCTTTATTTTAATATGGAAGATGAGGAATCAGGATTTTGGGCAACATTCACTCCTGATGTCGAAAAACTTTATGAAATTGTATTGGCTCTTACAGGAGGAGATGAGGAAATACCAGTAAAATTTTCTTTCACTATCAAAGACCGCCTTGAAAGTGAAATGGAATTTCTGGTAGCATCTGACACGGAAAGGGTCATATTTACAAACTGGCAGGTAAAAATTGACTGATGTCCTACTAAAGAACAATGGTTTTGGCTAAAGCCTCGCCTATCTTCAACAGCCATACCCCCTGGATAAATACCGCGGCAGGTGAAAAACTATTCACTATTATTCCTCTTCCAACAACCCCTGCTGAATCGCATACTTTACGAGTCCAGCAGTATTTTTAGCATTCAGCTTGCTCATGAGGTTCTTTCGGTGGGTGTTCACGGTATTTTGGCTGATGAACAGCTTTTCCGCTATTTCTTGCGTGGTATGTTCCATGGCAATATGGATGAGAATCTCTTTTTCACGACGGCTAAGCGGTGCTAGGTTTTCTTTATCTTTGGCCGCTCCACCTTCTGAAAAAACAGTTTTCATGTACTCACTCTTCACTTCTTGGGCAAAGTATTTCTCCCCTTCCACAATAGCCGAAAGTGCTTTCAACAACTCCTGTTTTTCAGCGTTCTTAAGTAAATATCCATCTACATCGTTTTGGATGCACTTCCCAATCATCTGCGCATCGTTGTGCGTGCTCAGAATAAGTGTTTTAACTTTAGGATACTCTTTTTTGAGTTGCTTGCTCAACTCGATACCATCCATTTCGGGCATGTTGATATCACTCACCACTACATCTACTGCTAGGTCTTTAATTTTATCAAGCAATTGTTTCCCATTCAACGCCACATCGACAACCTCAATTTGGGGCTCTCCTCGTAGAAGTGCCGTAAGTCCCTCCAAAAACATCTGGTGGTCATCCACGATTATAATTCTAATTGGTGTACTCATAAATTATTCTTCCGAAACTTTCATTATCTAAATAGGGCTTTTCATTTAGAATCCTTAGGCAATAACTTGCACTTCTTCTTTAACATTTACAGGAATATATACTTGAACGATCGTGCCACGCCCTAGGACGGCATCGATATGAAGCTCTCCCCCTAAACCATCCACCCTTGATCTGATACTTTGGAGACCAAATCCACCTATACGGGATGCAGGGCTAAATCCCCTTCCCCGATCCTCTACAATCAAGGTAACACGCTCATTGTCCGCTATTAGTTGGACTTCTGTAAAGAATGCCTTTGCGTGCTTCAATACATTACTGATGAGTTCCTGCAGAATTCGATAGATCTCCACTTTCACGTCATCGTTCAGTTCGTTCAAATACTCCTTTCCATATAAGAAATATTCCATATCAAATTCAACAGAGGCTGAGATCTCACTCAAATATTTTTCTATAAAACCCACAAAAGAATGGTGCATCATGCCTGGCGGACTTAGGTGGTGAGAGATAGTCCGCACTTCTTGATATGCTTCATCCAAGCTTTGGATGAGCCTTTTAAACTGTTCATCTTCCTCAAAACTATGTCCTAAAGCCTGAAACCTCATTTTTATCCCTGCCAGTGTTCCCGCCACCCCATCATGTAGCTCTCTAGCAATCCTACGCTTTTCTTTTTCCTCTCCTTCGATACTGGCCCGTATGGTTTTCAGTTCGAAATCACGAATCATTTCTAGCGTTTTCTGCTTATTAATTTCTTCAGTCCTTTGTGCCAAAAGCTCCCTATTACGAACTTTTTGCTTGTACATAATCAGCAAGATAAAAGTGGGTATTAGAATGAGCAAAGCACTTATAATGATGATATTACGGATAAAGGTCTGACGTTCTAGCTCGTGTTGTTGATTTAAAATATTGGCTTCTTGCAAGGCCTTGTCTTTTTTCAGAAACTCGATTTCCTGAGTTCTTTGAAGCAGTTTATACTTATTTTCCTGTTCCTTCAACTCTCTGTCCAACAGCTCCGCTTTTAGTAGCTCCTGCTTCTTTTCCAGTTCTATCTCTCTTAGTCTTTTATCCTTTCTCAATAAAGCTATTTCCTTCTCCTTCTTTTCTGCCTCATATTGAGTCAGAAGTTCTTCCGTTCTAATCTTATATTCCAGCGAATAAATGCTGTCTTTCATTTCATAAAACCTTGTCGAATATTTCAATGCCTCTTCAAACTGCCTATTGTTGGCATAAGTATGCGACAGATTAGCATAGATATAGGGGGTCAAAGCAGATTGCAGTTCATGCGCTATTGACAGGCTCTTATCATAATATTCAATCGCCTTCAGGTATTCTTTCATCTCATCATAAATGAGACCCATCCGGTTATAACTTATCATCAAATCTTTGTCGAGGCGCAGTTTTTCTTGCAAAGCAATAATGTCTTCTGTAGTTTCAAGAGCAAGTTTTGCCTCTCCCAAGTGCAAGTAAACCGCCGCAAGTCCGTTCATAGGAGTAAGACTGCAATAGGCATCTCCCGCTTGCTGACATTCTGCCAAACTCTTTCTGAAATAAGTAATAGCCTCAGGGAACTTGTTCTGCTTTTGCTTTACTACACCAATATTGTTGATGGCGATGGCGTAATCGTACCCTTTTTTTTGAAGCGCCGCACACTGCTCGAAATGTGCTTGCGCCTTATCGTAGTGTTCTAGATGAAGATAGATTAATCCCAGATTATTGATAAATAAAGACTCCAACTGATTAAGTCCGCGTTCTTTTGCCAAATCAAGCCCCCGGGTATAATAGTCCAATGCATTTTGGTGCTGTCCCGTTTCTACTGCCACGCTCCCAAGATCTTTCAGAGATAGGCAAATGCCTCGTGGGTCGTTTATATTTTTAAAAATAGGAAGTGCTGTTTCGAAATATGTTTTGGCAGAGTCATACTGACCAGTATTAAAGAAAAGTTTTCCCAGCCTATAATAGCTCTCCGCCTGCTCTTTAATCAGTCCACTATTTTGACTGGTATGAAGTGCTTGATAAATCAAGCCTTTAGCCCTCTCCGGTTCTAATAGATATAGACTATCAAAGTCTTGCAACAAGGCCTTCACTCGTGCATGTGTTTTCAGATCATGATCTATAGACTGGGCATGTAAACAACTGGTAATTAACACGAAGATAAAAATAAGTGATAGAAAATAATGGCAACTACTTCTCATGATTCTTGCTCATTTAGTTTTCTCCAATACTTAATTCATAGGTAGTGAATTTGGATTGTCTTTTCCTATCACCAATTATGGTCATTTTTTCAATTACCTGCTTATGGTGATGACTCCCACTAGGCAGGCGTGTACTTTTGTCCTATAAGTTATCCTATTTCATATAGCTGCCGTAACCAATGTACAAGTCGAAACAATAAAAATCAACAGCTTGAAGATGGCAATAATACGAAAATCTACAGGATGCATGAAATGTTATGTAAGATAGTTGACGAAATCACAATAGAGATATAGACAAAATAACACCCTTAACTCATTAAAAAAGAGCCGACATTCTAGTCTGGCAAATTCAATCACAACGCCATGATAACAATTTCAAAATTTCTGACACTTATCGCCTGTTTTATTTTTGTATGTGACCTCTATGGTCAAGAAACAGGAAAATATATCGAACAATATGAAGGGACGATTGGCGCCAGAACTTTCACTGTTAAAGTGCTGCGCATCGGCGAAAAGGAAAATGAAGAAGTCCTCATTCAGATTATAGGAGTGGATGATCCTTTGGACGGTCAAATCTACAAGTATAAAAAAGAATGGCAGAGTAGTGAAAAACGCAACAACAGGTACATATATGTTACCAAGCAGATCCCGGGAAAGGAGCGGTTTGCCGCATTGCATTCAGACAACAATTATGGCAGACAGGTCTTTAAAGTATTTCTGATGGATACTCCAATGGAGGCTATTTACATTTATCCTAAAGCCTATCAAGAGAACCTGGATCCGAACTTTATGTACTCCCAGTACCTTCAGCAACAGGAAAAACGTTGACCACCATCAAAAAAATTTTAAGGAAGCCGCACACTTCACCCTTTCTAGTGATTTACCCAAATGCTAGATTCAGGTGATTGATGCGCTCCAGTTCACCACTACCTTTGTAATTAGCACAATTTTTATAACAGTTATACTTAACCAATTTTATTATGGGATTAGCAGAAAAACGCTTAGCTAAAGAAATTCAAACTGATCAACTACCCGCTTTCGAAGCCAAAGTTAAAGGAATTGTAGGAAGCGACATAAAGGTAGACATTGATTGGGACACTTTTACCGCTTATGATTCATATCCACTGAGCCGCTTGGATATTGTATTCAGCGACCTAGAAGGATTTCTAAAGAAAATATGCAGCGACGACTTAGGTAAAGAGGCCTTACAGGAGGGTCTTGATACCATTAAGCTTACCAATACCGACAATAGGGATGAGGTAAAAATGGAGTTAAAGGACAAGACATTGGACCTGAAATTTCAATTGGCAGGAGATAGCTTCAGCTCTTATACCGACTCCCAGATTGCAGACTACGTCGAAAAACAACTATAATATGTTCGAACATTATAGGGAGTTCCCTGTCCATAGCCTGAATACTTGGTTGTCAGAAATGGCAGAGATCGCCGAAAAGTCAACAGATAGCTCCAGCCTACCCAAGCTGGAGCTATTACTTAGGAGCGGTAGTGCAATTAGGGGTCATATACTCAAACTCCAGCATAACGCCCACGATCAAATGCTCATGATAGCCAGCTTAAAGAATCAATATAATGACACCAAGGAAGTAATTTTTATATCAGCCAGTGAAGTGATGGCCATAACACTTTTAGATCCTGAAGCCTATCTTAAGCAATATGTTTTACCTGCTGCATCAAAAGACATCGGAAAACTGGAGTTAAAAAGGGCGTTACGAGAGACAAATGAAAAGGTTAACTTTTACTTTCAAGATGGAATCAGTATACAATTTGATGCTACAACATGTCCTAACACTGCTCGTTGGGAAGTACTACAAGTTCTCGAAACGCTTCCCGAACTGATGCAACACCTCACGGCAGACGAACTCGGCAAAAAACTCGTGAATGAAAAAATAAAAAGTATCGAGATTACTGTTTCTGACCATGCCCGCACCACATTAGACCAATATGTCCTTTCAATTCAATTGACTACCCCTTTTGCTAGTACTTTGAATGCGGAGAAGGAAAAAATTAAAAACGAGATAGAGAGGTTGTTGTAATTAGGTTTTGCTTTGAAAATGCATACTTTGCATTTATTCTATTTTTTTGTGGTCTATCATGCCGGATTCCATAATTCTATGAGCCAGCAAACTCAGCTGTTGTGACATGAATGCTTCAAGGTTTTTCGAGGTATCCCACGGCTATAAACCTCAATACGCAATTACACAATAGTCAGAATTGGTAAAATTGATGCTCCGAATATCAATTATTATTATTTATTTGCAGGAAGTGAGTATATACACAACACTGCAGACAATTCGGCCACCCAAGGCAGGATGATAATTGAAGAATATTAAATAGCAATCCGATGAGCACAAAAGAACAAGTATTGAGAAAGTCACTAATGACCCGTTTTCTAGATTTAGTTGAACGAGCTGGGAATAAACTGCCCGACCCCGCGATTTTGTTCTTCTTTCTCATGCTGTTGATCTGGGTGTTATCAGCACTGCTTTCCTCTATATCCTTCGTAGAGATCGACCCTCGAACCGGCAGCGCACTAGAAGTGCGTAACCTGCTCTCTCCAGCGTCCATCGTCTCGTTCTTCGAAAACATGGTTACCACATTTACTAGTTTTGCTCCTTTGGGCATTGTATTGGTGGCTATGCTAGGGGTAGGCGTAGCGGATTATTCAGGCTTTATCAATGCAGGACTAAAGACGATGCTTAGTTTCACCCCTAAGATGTTACTCACACCGATGCTGATCCTAGTGGCCATCGTGTCGCACACTGCTGCTGATGCTGGTTATGTTTTGGTCATCCCCTTAGGTGGCATCATTTTTTATGCGGCCGGCCGCCATCCCTTAGCGGGCATTGCCGCAGCCTTTGCCGGAGTTTCAGGTGGTTTCAGTGCTAATTTCATTCCATCTAGCCTTGATCCTCTCTTACAGGGTTTTACCCAATCGGCTGCACAGATCATCGACTCAAACATCCAGCTCAATCCTTTGAACAACTGGTTTTTCACGGCCGCCTCATCTGTATTGATTATCGGATTGGGCTGGTACCTTACTGACAAGATAATTGAGCCCCGCCTCAGAGGGGTAGTTGTGTCTGTAGAGGAAGAAGAAAAATCTACGATGGACGCACTTACAAAGAAAGAAAAGAAAGCATTTTATACCGCTTTGCTAGTGATGGTGCTGTGCTTGCTGGGGCTTTACTTCTGGGCAGCACCAGTAGGCTCTGCTTGGCGCGATGTAGATGGGGAAATCACCAGTTTGGCTGCTCCCCTTATGCGCTCTATCGTGCCGTTGATATTTGTAGTTTTCTTGATCCCAGGCGTGATATATGGACTCATGTCGGGTGTGTTTAAGACATCAAAGGACATCATCACAAGCATGTCAAAGTCGATGTCCTCTATGAGCTACTATATCGTCATGGCATTTTTTTGCGCCCTGTTTATAGATTCCTTCGGTCGGTCAAATATCGGGGCACTGCTGGCACTGAAAGGGGCGTCGGCTTTGCAAGCGATGGCCTTGGCACCAGAAGTGACCATTGTAGGAATTGTATTGATTACTGCAATTCTCAACCTGTTTATAGGTTCAGCCTCTGCCAAATGGGCCTTGATAGCCCCGGTTTTGGTACCCATGCTTATGCAGCTTGGTATTTCCCCCGACCTTACACAAGCAGCTTATCGCGTGGGAGACTCTGCCTCCAATATAATCACACCCCTTATGCCCTACTTCCCTTTGATCGTGGTTTACTGTCAAAAATATGTTAAATCTACCGGTATTGGCACCTTGGTTTCGATCATGATGCCTTATACACTTGTATTTGGCGTAGTTTGGACGATATTCCTTTTAGCCTACTGGTTCTTGGGCATTCCATTAGGCTTACAATCCACTTACGAGTACATGCCATAAGTGATCGGAGAAGGAAAGCAAGAGTACTTACTCAAAGAAAACAGCAGTTTAAGCTATTTTATATTGACCCTGCACAAGCTTAGATTATTGAATTTATGCATGAAAAAACGATCTAGAAGTCTTTTAGGAGCAGAGACAGCGCTGGCCAGATTGCATTGTGCCTCCTTTCATATTCGGCAGCAAAGCCAGGCTTTAATTTCATCTTAAAGGCAAATCTTTGCATGTTTTTCAATTCATCTTAAATATATCAGAATCCCCTAGTAAATCCATCCTGCGCTATCCTGTATATAATCCGAATTTGAGCATTAATCTCAAAGCATCCGTTCCCTAGGACTTTATATATCTCCAGACCAACTAATGACTTTTCCAATAAAAAAAGCCGCTTGTCATGATAATCCTTCACGGCAAGCGGCTTCCCTAACATCAATTATAAATTAAAACCCAAAGAATTTAGGTAACCAAGTAGCAATTTCAGGAATGTACGTTACCAGCATCAGCACTACAAACATGGCAATAAATAGGGGCATCATAGGCTTGAGCACCTTGCTGATGCTGATATTAGCCACTCCACAACCCACAAACAATACACCACCCACTGGAGGTGTACATAAACCGATACATAGGTTCATCACCATTACAATTCCGAAATGGATTGGATCTACGCCCAATTCTGTTACCACAGGTAGGAAAATTGGAGTAAAGATCAACACTGCTGGAGTCATATCCATAAAAGTGCCGACAAAAAGTAAGATCAAGTTTATAATGATAAGCACGACTATTTTATTTTCACTAATAGACAATAAGGTCGCGCTTATGGCTTGAGGAATATTCTCAAAAGACATCACCCAAGACATGCCCATTGAAGTCCCGATAAGCAGCATCACAATGGCTGTAGTGCCTACAGTACTCAGCAAAATTCCAGGCAGGTCTTTAGGCTTAATTTCTTTATATACTACCATAGCTAAGATAAGGCTGTACACTACTGCTACAGCAGAAGCTTCAGTAGCTGTAAAAACCCCTATTATAATCCCGCCCATGACAATAACTAGCAATAATAAACTAGGCAATGCTTTGAAAAAGCTTCTCATAAATTCTGATATGCCTACTTTGTCACCTTTCGGGAACTTCTTTTTATAGGCATATATACCTGCAACCACCATCAAAGCAAGCCCGATCAAAATTCCAGGAAGATAACCTGCCAAGAATAATGCTGCAATAGAGACACCCCCACTGGCCAAGGAGTATACAATCAAGATATTACTAGGAGGGATTACCATACCAGTAGTAGCAGAAGTTATATTGACTGCGGCACTAAATGGTACCGGATACCCTTCTTTTGACATTCTTTCTGTCATGAATCCTCCAATGGCTGACGCTGCAGCCACAGCAGATCCAGAAATGGCACCAAACAACATACAAGCCATAATATTTACATAGGCCAATCCCCCTGGCAATCGACCTACCATGGCTTTGGCGAGATCAATAAGCCTTGTAGCAATGCCCCCCCGGTTCATTAACTGCCCTGCCAAGATAAAGAATGGAATTGCCAACAAGGCAAAGCTATCCAAGCCGGTGGCCATCCTCTGAGCCAAAGTGGTAAAAGATGCCATCGCTGGTATATTCACCAGCATAGTAACCATGGCCGATATGCCAATACTAAAGGCAATAGGCACACCTAAGCCCAACAGGATAACAAAACTTACTAACAGGATAAGGATTTCGGTAAGTGCCATTATGATTGTGTTTTAATATCTTTGAAAAGGTACAGACTATGCCGGATGCTGTAATAAATGATAATAAGCCCACTTAGTGGCAGTACCATGTATACATACCCTAAAGGAATGCCCAAAGCGGCAGAGGTCTGCCCAAGATAAAGGGTGATGTACATCAAGCGTATTCCTCCGATTATCATCACCAACAAGGCAAACAACCCCACTAAAAAATTAATCAGTATCGAAAGCCTGCTTTTTGCTACTCCTTCTAATTTTTCTGGAAGCAAGTCCAACGCAAGGTGCATGTGTTGGCCAGAAGCATACGCTGCCCCTAATACACCCACCCAAATCAGTAAGTATCTGGCAAGTTCGTCTGTAAACGATCCCGGTAGAGCGGGAATGTACCGTGCTAGTATCTGCCATAGTACATTTATGACCATAAGTGCCATCAAAAAAACCAGCGTTTTTTCTAGGACTGTGTTAATTATTCTATTCATTCGATTGCAATTATCATGAAAGATCCAATACTATTTACTGCTTTATTACTTCCACTCCGACCTCAGTTGCTTGATGAGGTTGTAGAGTTCTTCATTATTTTTATATATCTCGTACATAGGTTCCACTTCTTTGGCAAACAGGCTCTTATCTGGACGGATAATAGTTACTCCAGCAGCTTCTATTTGTGCCAAATCGTCAATTTCAGCCTGTTGCCATAACTTTCTCTGGTATATAGATGCAGCGTCTGCGGCATCTTGCAACCACTCTTGCTCTTGATCGGTCAAGTTGTCCCAAACCAATTTACTGATCATCAAAAGATCAGGAACATAAGTATGCTCATTGAGGGAATAATACTGGCATACTTCATAATGTCTAGAGGTTAACAAGCTCGGAGTATTGTTCTCCGCTCCATCGACTACTCCTTGCTGCAATGCAGTATACAGTTCTCCCCATGCCAAGGGTGTTCCCGCCCCACCTAAACTGGCCACCATTTGCATAGCGGTATTACTTTCCTGAACCCTTATTTTCAATCCATAAAGGTCATCTGGCGTATTAATTGGCTTATTGCGCGTATAAAAACTCCTTGCGCCCGCATCGAAGTAGGTAAGTCCTCGCAGCCAGAATTCTTCTACTTTTAACAAAAGTTCTTGGCCAATAGGGCCATCTATCGTTCTGTAGAAATGGTCCCGATCTTGAAAAATATAAGGTATACCAAATATTCTCATATCTGGGTCGAAAGCCTCTAGTACAGCCCCTGAAACCTTTGTCATCCCGATACTGCCAATTTGAAGCAGCTCAAGGCATTCTCTCTCCGATCCCAACTGTGAGTTTGGGTATATCTGAATTTGCAAAGCTCCATCGGAATCTTCATTGACCTTTTCAGCCATAAAAACCATCCCTTTATGCACTGGGTGATTGACGTCCAATCCATGGGCTAGTTTTATTACGTTTACGTCCTTTGTCTCGGTACAGCTAAAGAAAACTGATACAAGTCCTATCAGCCACATAGTGCCCCATTTCATTTTGTTCATTCCATTCATAATCCCTATCATTATCGTTCTTTTACTCCTTTAATAAATGTCAGGGCAGCAGCTACTTTTTTTGTGATACCATCCCAGTCCTTTTGCGCCAATGCTTCCTTGGTGAAAAGACTTGAGCCAATCCCGACGGAAATCACACCTGCCTTAAACCATTGCGTTAGATTATCTTCTTCTAAAGTAACGCCACCGGTAGGCATAATACTTGACCAGGGCGAAGGTCCCAAAACTGCTTTTACAAACTCTGGCCCTCCCACTTGGCTACCAGGAAATATCTTTACCACTTCGGC
>SMEK01000085.1_pt1 | contig 35854 bp, 28 predicted proteins | sample 2456371 | NCBI WGS metagenome assembly SMEK01 (sample SAMN10132590, study PRJNA489261) | soil metagenome | isolation source: day1 antibiotic-loamy sand soil ammended with composted manure from dairy... | place: USA | collected 2015-04-01
CGCTATAGAACTCACTAAGGATTGGCGCATGGACCGTTACCTAAGAAGGCTTGAAGCTATGCTTATTGTTGCAGATAAAGATGAGATTTTGATCTTATCAGGCACAGGAGATGTACTAGAACCTGACAATCAGATTGCAGCAATTGGTTCAGGTAGTATGTTTGCTCAAGCAGCCGCCGTAGCGCTCAAAAAGCATGCACCTAATCTGAGCGCTGAAGAAATGGTGCGGGAAAGCTTGAATATTGCAGCGGACATTTGTATCTATACCAACCATAACCTGGTAATTGAAGAAATCAATTAAACAAAAATAGTGTCTTAAACCTTCCGTTCCAGAGTAATCCAATATCTATTCCTCCATGTCAATAGTCGTTATATACCACAACAACCGATGTTCAAAAAGTAGGGAAACGCTCAAGCTCTTAGAAGAGCAAGGTACACCCTTTGAAGTAGTGGAATACTTGAAAACTCCGCCTACCAAAGCAGTACTGGAAGAGCTTGCCCGTAAGCTTGAGATGAAACCTTTGGATTTTGTACGGAAAGGAGAGAAACTGTATAAAGAAAAGTATGCTGGCAAAACGTTTACCGATGAACAGTGGTTGAGTATTCTTGCTGAAAATCCAGTGTTGATAGAGCGACCTATTGTGGTGAAAGGTGATAAAGCTGCCATTGGCCGTCCTCCAGAAAATGTCCTACAGATAATTAGAGATTAGCTTAGCTATAATGCGATAGATCATGTTTGAAAGTTCCGAATTCCCTAAATCGCTTGATGAGGATGTTTTTGATGCATGGCTTGAAAATGGCCGACAGCAAAAATTAAGCTACAATTACCTCTTAGTTGTATGGAATGAGCAAGACATGGAATATCAGCCGGTATATGCAGCTGACCGTGAGACTATAGAAAATTATAAAACGAATGAGAATATAGGCACAGAGATACTTGTCGCTGCCTATGATTTGTATTCCGAATCAAGAATCGCATAAAGATAGCGGTATTCGAATGCTATTTGTAGACTGCACGTTATCATAAAGTCTGCTCTATCCCTCTTTAGCCCCTAGCTTTATTCTACTTCCTCCTAATGCTTACATCAGTAGTTTAATATTAAATAGAGATTTATTTATATCTATTTAATAATATTATTTGTACTTTCATTAGATTATCCTGTATAACTACAAGCATTTTGATACAGAAGCGTTACCCTAAACTTGTTTCTGGAGTCTTCAAGCTGAAATCCATTATGGTTTTCAGTCTATTCTTAATGGCCAAATCTCCAGAAGCTATGGCTATCGACCCTCCTGCAAATATTGGAGGGATGATCAATAGCTATGCAAAGGTGACCTCCCTAAACTCCAGTAATAGCCAGCTTATCATCGACAATATTTTTGGAAACAGCAGTGATTTCAGCATTGGGAGTAAAGTGCTGATCATTCAAATGAAAGGAGCTACGGTTCATACGGATAACAACAGTAATTTTGGAGGAATTATAAACCTTAACAATGCTGGCAACTATGAGTTTGCAACAGTGGCAAACAAGTCAGGAAATACCATCTGGCTTGAATCTTTGGTTAGGAATTATACTGTTGCTGACCAAGTTCAGCTTGTAAGTGTTCCTCAGCATATCAATGCAGAAGTAGTTTCCAATATTACTCCTGCACCATGGGATCCTGCACTAGGAAGAGGTGGCATTGTTGTTCTTGAAGTCAAGCATAAACTTACACTTAGTGCCAACATCAATGCTGATGGAGCAGGGTTTAGAGGAGGCGCTGTAAATACTACTGGAAACGCCAATGATGCAGACAATGGCACTTATAGGACTAACCAAGCTTCGGGATATGGAAGAAAAGGCGAGGGAATTGCCCCATATATAGCTGGGCAAGAGTTTGGCAGGGGGCCATTGGCCAATGGCGGTGGTGGAGGGAATACCCACAACGCAGGTGGAGGCGGTGGGGGTAATTTTACCCCAGGCGGTGGTGGAGGTACTGGTTGGCCTCAAAATAATGTTGAAGGCGGAAGTGGGATCGGTGGAAATGGATTTGTCTATGATCATAGCATCAATAAGATATTTCTTGGCGGTGGAGGTGGCAGTGGCCAACAGAACGATGGACTTTCTTCTCCCGGCGCACATGGAGGAGGTATTGTTATAATAAGAGCTGGGAAACTCAACGCAACGAGAGTTGCATCTATCACTGCCAATGGAAATCACGCCAATCCTACTTCTGGAAATGATGGTGCCGGTGGTGCTGGTGGTGGGGGATCTGTATTGTTGGATATTTTAGACTACGCTCATGATGTTGAAGTCCATGTAGCTGCAAAAGGAGGAGATGGCGGAAATGTTAACTCTGGCGATAAGCATGGCGGAGGTGGGGGCGGAGGTGCAGGAGCTATTCTGTTCAGTGCAGCGCCCATTGATATGGTCGTTATTGATAATCAAGCGGGGAATGCTGGAAATGACATGACGAATGGCTCTACTACAGCAGAATCAGGATCACCACCATGCCTCATGGCCGATTGCGATCCAATAATTGGTTGGTCGCCGGCAGGCAATCTTATGCCATTACCTATAGTACTCCTATATTTCGAAGGGAAGGCGACACAGAACAGCAATATTTTGGAATGGGCAACAGCCACAGAAAAGAATAATAGCTACTTCACCGTTGGTGGCAAGTTTGAAAAAACGCAGCGGCAAAAAATACGACATATTGCGTATTGACTGCATTAGCTAAAAAACATTATTTGTACATAAAAAAATAAACTTAAAAATAGAACAATATGAACACAAAAGCAGTCTTCGCAACCTGCCTATTGCTTTTGGTAACAATGGTTTTGCAGGCACAGGAGTTAAGGACATTTTTAGGCGCTAATGGCAAAACGGGCATGAGAAACCCAAGCGGAAAAATAGTAATCCCTGCCGAATACGATATAATAATGACGCCCAAAAGTGGATATATCGTTGTCAAAAAAGGTGATAAATACGGAGCTTACGACCTCAAAGGAAAACTTGTAATACCAATTGAGTATGAAAGTCTTAATACAACCAGCAATCCCAACCAGTTTTGGGCAAAACGAAACGGCAAATATTCTTATGTAACCACAGGCGGAAATGAAGTAACTTACGCCTCTGAAAATGTTACTGCCAAACAGTCTGCACCATCAACCGTTGTGCAATCAAACCCCACAGAAAGCGAAGTGAATACCCAACTTCCAACCAGCGTAGAGGAAGGTGAAGAAGATTACCTTAAAGGAGTGACTGCCTACAAACAAGAAAAATATGCTGACGCTTTTCAATACTGGTCAAAAGCTGCTGAATTTGAACATAGTGATGCTATGTATGGACTGGCATTGCTTTATGATCGCGGCTATCATATTCAAAGAAATGAGGGCAAAGCTCTTGAATGGTTAAAAAAAGCTGCTGCAAAGAATAGTGTAAACGCTATGTTTCAACTTGGTGATTTTTATTATAAAGGTATTGGTGGTGTTCAGAAAAATCTAAATGAAGCGATTGTCTGGTACAAAAAAGCAGCAGAGAATGGTGATGTAGAAAGCATGTCTATACTGGCCTATTTTTATGAAGCAGGAGAAGGTATTGCAAAAAACCCCAATCAAGCAATTGCCTGGTATAAAAAAGCAGCAGAGAAAAACAGTACTATTTCCATGTACCGTCTTGCATTTATGTATGACACCGGTGCGGGCGTACCCCAAAATTACAAAGAAGCCTTTCACTGGTTGAAAAAAGCAGCAGAAAATGGAGATGTAACCTCAATGGGGATGTTAAGCCAGTATTATGAGGATGGGGTGGGTGTTCAAAAAAATGATATGGAGGCTTTTAAATGGGGGAAAAAGGCTGCCGAAAATGGAAATATCATCCAGATGACAAATTTAGGGAATAAATATCTAGTCGGAAAAGGCACAACCAAGAATACTCAGGAAGCTTTAAAATGGTACAAGCAAGCCGCTTCAGAAGGAGAACCAACAGCTCTGTCTAACTTGGCTTTGCTTTATATTGATGACCGCTATGGCATTTCAAAAAATTTGAACGAAGCTTTTATATGGGCAAAGAAAGGGGCGGAAAAAAATGATGTTTTTAGTATGGGATTGTTAGGGGATATATATTTCAAAGGTTTAGGCGTACCCGTAAATAACCAACAAGCCTTATATTGGTTTGAAAAAGCAGCCAATGGAGGGAATATTGATGCCATGATGTTGGCAGGATACATCCATTATGATAACCAGCAGTACGACAAAGCCTATCTACACTATAAAAAAGCTGCCGAAAAAGGTGATGCACTAGCCATGTATATGGTGGGCTTATTTATCCAAAATGGTTGGGGAACTACGGCCAGTACGGAACAAGCATGGAGTTGGGTAAGAAAATCTGCAAAAGCAGGTTATAAACTTGCCAAGGAAAGGGTGGCAGACTATGACAATTACCAACGTAAATTGGCCGCTGAAATAGAAAAGATAAAAGCGGAAGACCGCCAAGCAGATGCACAGCGAGCAGCAGCACAGCGAGTAGCAAAATCCAATACGTCTTCCTGGGGAGGGTTTACATACACAGCTGAAACAACATCAAGAGCAGAACGAGCCAAGCGGGAATCCGAAGCAAAGGCTGAAATGCAACGTTTCAAGCAAAGTCTCGATATGAAACTCAAATCGATAAAATAATTTATTGATACGATACTGCCAATGATACATTTTCAGGGTTTTATCGCTCCTGTGTTTATAAGTGGTAAAGCCAAGGTAACCAAAGACGGTAGAAAATTTTATATCGACAAAACGGGCAAAGAAATTGAAGACAACAATGCCGTCTTTAATAAAATGGCAACCGCCTACCAATCGGGCAATTTTACAGAGGCTTTTAAATTGGCAGAGCAACTTGCCAACAAACACAATGCAGACGCAATGAACCTGTTGGGCAATATGCACGCACAAGGGCAAGGCACAAAACAAAACTACGGTATGGCCCGCTCTTGGTGGGAAATGGCTTCCGGTAAAGGCAATGCAGCCGCTACGGGAAACATTGGCCTGCTCTATGCACAAGGTTGGGGCGTTCCCCAAAATATTGCCGAAGCCGAAAAGTGGTTTAAAAAAGGTGCCGATTTGGGCGACCCGCAAAGTATGTTTAACCTTGGCAACCTTGCTTTTCAAAAGGGCGACCTCACAGAAGCCAAACAATGGATACAAAAAGCCAAAACCGCAGGACACCCGCAAGCCGATGTCGCCCTGCAACAAATCAATGCCGCTTCTGCAAACCAACAACAGCACAGACGTGATAAGAATTAAAAATGAAACCCCTATGAACACAAAAACAATTTTTACAATCTGCCTACTGCTTCTGGTAACAATGGCTTTGCAGGCGCAGGACAGAGGAGATAGAAACAATCGTACATCTTCTTCTACAACAAAAAACTATAATCAAAGCTACCCCGAAAAAGAAGGAATGATACGGGTAAAATATATTACTAAATGGGGGTTTACAGATGTTTCAGGCAAAGAAGTCATTCCAACAATATATGATTACGCTGAAGATTTTTCCGAAGGTTTAGCAAAAGTAAAAAAAGGTAACCATTTTGGTTTTATAGACAAAAATGGGAATGAAGTCATTCCTTTTAAATATGAAATGGTTCAATCTTTTTCCGAAGGATTGGCATCTGTTAAAATTGATGGTTTTTATGGGTTTATTGATAAATCAGGTAAGCAGGTGATACCCGCAGAATTTTTTGATGCACATCCTTTTTCCGAAGGATTGGCTTTAGTACGTTTTAAAGGAAAATGGGGCTACATAGACAAAAATGGAAAAACAATAATACCTCCTTTATTCGATGAGGCCAGGTCATTTTCCGAAGGGTTAGCCAATGTGAGACGTAGTGTATTGGTGACTAAGCCGGAATTTATCGATAAAACAGGAAAAACAGTCATAGAGACAAATTATCTTGACGCTAAACCTTTCTCTGAGGGGTTGGCAGGGGTTCAATCTTATGAAACAAGGAAATGGGGATTTATGGATAAGCAAGGAAAAGAGGTTATTTCTTTACAATATGATGATATAGGGAGTTTTAATGAAGGGTTGGTAGCGGTAGGAAAAAAGGCTTCGTTCAGTACCCAATGGGGTTTTATAGACAAAACGGGAAAAGAAATTATTCCTGTGCAGTTTCAAGGTTTTGTTGCTCCTGTATTTATAAACGGCAAAGCCAAGGTAACCAAGGACGGTAGAGAATTTTATATCGACAAAACCGGCAAAGAGGTTCAATAATCCATGAAGTTCACCCGAAAAATACCCCAATGGCTAGTAATAGTATTCGCCATTGCTTTGCTACTGGTTCTGATTTATGGTATTGACAAATACATCAAAAACCAACAAGTAGATTGTTGCCCAACTAATAAAGAAACGACCGAATGAAAACCAGCCACCAACATCTGCTATGAGCAATGGCGGGGAAATCGCTTACCGAAAGTTTGGGGATTTTAGCTATCTTCGTGCTTAACCGAAAAATAACGCATTAAAAACCGCCACTACTCATAGCAGGAGAACGTTGAAAGAAGCATAGATGGTAAAATATTTTTTCCCTTGGCTGACGTAGAAGGTAGTGGTACAAACAACAGGCGTACTACTTATACTTTTGAAGATAAGAACGTAAATGGTATAAGCTATTATTATCGACTGACGCAAACGGATTTTAATGGAGCACAGACTACACATTCCATTATTTATATTCTTGCGAGGGCCAAGAAAACACCACAAACGGTAAAAATCGGACCAAATCCCTTTACCGAACGGCTTTTTATTGATCTGAAAACGCCCATAATGCAGGACGCAAGAATTTTCATTTTTGACCAATACGGAAAGCTGGTTAGCGAAGGACTATTAAAGGCATTGCAAGAACAGACAACATATGAATATCATATGGAGAGAGACTTGCCTGTTGGCGTTTACTACCTAAAATTGAATACAAATAATGGATTGCATGATGCGATAAAAATCATCAAACAGTAAAAGTGAGTCAATAGGACATAGGGCATCAATTTGATAATTTCAGTTTTCTTTTCTAATTTTTTGTTTTAAAGCAACCACGCAAGTCTAAACTGCATCCTATTTATATGGTATTTTCAATTCTAAAAAAAATAGATATAGCTGTATAAATCTTATTATTATACTAATTTAGCACTCGGACAGCATTTTCTTGAATGACTAGCTTTATTTTGAATGTTTTCAAAAGAAATTATCCTCGAAACTACCTGATTCAAAACCCTTTAAAAGGGGCATTGCTGGCATTTATAATCACGCTTACGTTCATGCTTTATCGACCACTTGATCTGAGCGACAATAAGTTGGTGGGGTTTGAATTGGCTATGGCGATATATAGTTTTTTAGCTAGCATAACAGGCCTTGCTATTGTGCTATTATTGAAAAAGACCTCCATGTTTTCGGATAAAGCACGCTGGACATTTGCTAAAGAGCTAACAGTTATATTCATCTGTTTGTCCATGATGACTTTGGTAAGCTATGCAGCAGGTTTTGTAATTGAGAATACTGGAGATCCCGACTTTCTCCTATCGGCAAAGTTTACTTTCTTATTAGGAATCTTGCCATATGCTATTCTTAGCTTGCGGAATTTCCCCTTTCTATTCCCAGAGGATATTACTATTGCCCATAACAAACTCCAGGATAATGGGCTGGGCAAAGCAGTGGAAGAAAAAATTTATATAGAATCAAAGCTTAAAAGTGAAAGTCTCAGTTTTTATCCAAGTCAATTTATATTTGCAGAATCTGAAGGAAATTACGTGACTTTTTATTTTGATATCGACAATAAAATAGAAAAGTCAGTTATCCGTAACTCAATCAGCGATATCGAAACCCAACTATCTCCCTACGATATTTTTTTCAGAACACATCGTGCCTTTATTGTGAACACGAGGAAGGTAAAGGTAAAATCAGGGAATGTGCTCGGGTATCGTTTAAAGCTTTTGGGCATTGATAAAGAAGTTCCTGTTTCTCGTCAAAACACCAAACGTTTTGATGAGCATATGGAGCAAGAACCTACAAAATCAGAAGTGTTGAATTAAAATATCCGCACACCACCCATCCTTTTTCATAGGGCTAAAGGCTTTTTAGGCACTTTGTATTTCATACCAAAAATTTGCCATTCATAACAGATTATCCGTTAGGTTTTGCTGCCCATAACAAAATCCTGCAATGTATCACAGAAATGCCCATTCTTTCTTTCTCTCCTTTATCATTGCAGGGTATTCCAAAAAGCAAAACATTATCAGATTATGACTTCATTTTACAAAAGTAGGAGAGTAAAATTCATTAGCATATTGGCATATATGCTTTTCTTAACGACAAGAATTACAGCACAAGACTTACAAACAATCAAAGGAACCGTAGTAGATGGTGAGCGTCAGGAGGGCATATCCTATGCCACTGTAGCCTTGTACACTCTAGAAGACTCCACATTGGTGACTGGAGCATTGAGCCACGATGATGGTAGCTTTGAGTTACAATATAAGAGGGTAGATATGCAATATTTACTTATGGTCAATTTTGTCGGCTATCACGCATGGGCACAAGTGATTACGCATAGCGACTCTATAAATGAATACAATCTTGTGGTGGCCCTACAACCAGCTACAATTGAGTTGGATGAAGCTGTTGTAGTAAGTGAAAGGATGAGAGCAGAAAAGAGTTTTGATAAAGCGACATTTTTTGTAAACAAACGGATGTTAGATGCCTCCAATACTGGTATCGATATTTTGAGACATATTCCGAGTATTCAAATTGATTTTATGCAAAATATGAGACTTGAAGGAAGCCCTAATATACTCATCTTGGTAGATGGAAAAGAGCGTGATAAGAGTTTTTTGCTTCAACTCAACGCCAAACAGGTCGATAGGATAGAGGTAATAAACACTCCGGGGGCTAATTATGATGGTAATGCTACGGGCATTATCAATGTGGTCTTGAAGAAGGACAAAAGTATTGGATTCAGTGGCAATGCCGTCTTAGATATTCCTATGAGGAAAAAAGAAATGTATTTATTCCCATTGGTAAACCTCAATTTTGGATTGAAAAAGATGAACTTTTACGGCTCCTATAAGGGAGAGATTTCATTCTTCGATTTGATTGAGAACTCAACGCTCAGTCATTCTCAGTCAAACAAACCTCAAAGAGAGATAAACACATTGCAATACTTACGTCAAGAAAACTGGGAGCACAATTTTACCTACGGGTGGGATTATTTCATTAATGACAACAACGTCTTTAATTTTTATGCCAACTATCGGACATATTCCAATGAAACGAATGGGCAAACATTTCAATTTGACAATGATGATTTGATATGGTCCGCTGATAAGGAAGAAGATGACATTAACCATTCTGGTTACTATTCCGTGTTTTACAAGCGTCTTTTTGAGAAGCAAGGGCATGAGATTGCCATGGATGTGAATTATTATCATTACAAACGAAATAACCACTCAACCTTCCAGAGCCGTCAGCCGAATGATCAGGTGGACGATATTGTGAATAGCCTTTCGCCCAAACAGCGATCTTATGGCCTTAAAATAGACTACGCCAATCCGATAACAGAAAAGCTAAAAGCTGGTGTGGGTGTAAAGTTGGGATTATCGAACATGGAAGAGCATGCAGCCCAGAACTTTAACTACTACGATCACCTAGCTGCGGCATATGGAACAATCACCTACAGCCATTCGAAATTAACAGGAAATGCAGGACTACGGGTAGAGCAATCATTTTCAGGTATCGATGGAAGTTTCGATTACAAACGTTTAGATTGGTTGCCTAATACAGTATTCAATTATCAACTGAACCAAACGCGAGCACTTAAATTCTCTTACTCTCGCAGGATAACACGTCCATATATTTACCAATTGAACCCTGCCACATATAGCGATGATCCGTATACAATACGTCGTGGCAATGAGCATTTGACCCCAGCATTGCAAGACAATCTAGCTTTCGATTATTCAGCCCTACTAGGGAACAATTATCTTGCTACACAAATCTTCTATAAAACCGAGAAAAATGCCATCCGCTATTTATATTTTCTGAATGATGAAGCCATTTTAGAAAGTCGTTTTAACAATATAGGCAGGATCAATTCCTATGGTATCCAACTGACAACGGCACTAAAATTGGGGTCTAAAGTAGATTTTAACGGCTATTTTAAAACATTCGGTGAGCACGCCATCCCTAATGATTTGGCAGCAGAGTATCAAGTTGAGAAACAAGAAAACATAGGTGTCGAATTTGGAGTCTCTTCGGCTGTAGGATTCAAATACGGCATAACAGCTTCAGTGGCTATGCAGTACAGCAGTCCTAGAATTGGTATGCAGGACAAGACGTATCAAGACTTTATTTATTTTATTTCTGTCGACAAGACTGTGAAAAACAATTTTAAATTTGGGATGTCATTAGCGCCTCTATTTGTTAAAAAATATACTTATAGGGGATTAGAAACTACTGGTATTGATTTTAAATTATCCTCTGAAGGTGATGTCCAATTGCCGTCAATACCGATTATTTTCAAAGTAAATTATCAATTTGTGACAGGCAAAAACAATAGGAGAATAGAACGTGAAAAGGAAATTATTGATAATAAGGTAAAAACAGGGTTGTAGCGAGTTTTGGTTGGAGACCTGAATTAGAGAACAATTGAATTGAGTAATATTTCGCTTAGCTTTTACAAATATTTAATTGCTGCAATCAACTTCTCGGTCTTTCTAAACATCAGATGGGTAGGAGCTAAGCTTGCTTTTGGTTTATTCCTGTTTTATAAAATCTTGTAGATTCAAACGAATAACAAAATTGAATTGCAAATTTTATAGCCTATATTTAAAACATGAGAAAAGTAGTCTTGGATTTGGCCGTTAGCCTTGATGGGTTTATCGAAGGACCTAATGGAGAAATAGATTGGTGCATTATGGACGATGATATGGACTTTAAAGGGTTCTTATCAAGCATCGATTCAATTTTCTACGGAAGGGTAAGTTATGATATGTGGGGAAATTATATACCGGATTCAAGCGCTAGTGATTCTGATAAAGCGCTTTGGGCCAGTGTTCACTCTAAAAGAAAATACGTTTTTTCATATAACCCAAGGCGAGATGACCATGCTGTATTTATCACCTCCGACCTTGCAGAAAAGGTAAAAGAAATAAAAAATCAACAGGGAAAAGATATTTGGCTATATGGTGGTGCCAAGCTCATCAAAACATTTATCCATCTTAACTTGATCGATATATATAGGATATCAGTTCATCCGACAGTTTTAGGTGCTGGCAAGCCACTGTTCGAGGACTTGAAAGAAAGGATTAACCTTACACTAATAGAAAACAACAGATTCAAATCTGGAGTGGTGCAACTTATTTATGAGCAGAGAAAATGATGGAATAAATACATCTGTACCGGCGCTCTGGTAAATTTTACTTTCTACCGACTTTCAGAACTGTTAGACGGAGACATTTTCTATCCTTTACATGCCTCTAGTATAATGTCACAAGCCTCCCTGATCTCATTATCCGTAATGGTGAGGGGAGGAGCTATGCGCATGGCGTCGTCGCAATAGAGGAACCAGTCTGTAACCACCCCGAGGTCGATAGCTTTGTCGATTATGGCCTTTAAAACATCAAATGTCCCGAACTCTACAGCCATCATCAACCCTTTGTTCCTTACGCCTTTGATCTTAGGATGCACCAAATAGTCCTTGAATAGGGCGGCTTTTCTGTCCACCTCAGCGATCAGGCCACTGTTTTGTAGAACACCTACTGTGGCCAATGAGGCGGCCGCACTTACGGGATGGCCACCAAACGTTGTGATATGACCAAGGATAGGGTTGTTCTTAAGGGAATCCATAATGGCCTTAGAAGAAATAAAAGCACCAATGGGCATACCGCCCCCCATACCTTTTGCGCTTACCACTATATCGGGAACTATATCATAATGCTCGAACGCCCAGAATTTTCCTGTCCTTCCAAATCCGCACTGGATCTCGTCAAGGATAAGTAAGGCACCATTTTTATCACAGGCCTTACGGAGCGCCTGAAAGTATGCTTTGGAAGCTACTCTTACACCCGCCTCACCTTGTACTGTCTCAATAATCACAGCAGCGGTTTGTTTGCTGATCATATTAAGGTCCTCAATTTCTCCAAATCGAAAATGCTTTATACCGGGCAATAAGGGTCGGTAAGCCCTTTTGAATGACTCGTTGCCTCCCAGCGATAGGGCACCATGGGAAGAACCATGGTAGGCATTGTAACAAGAAATGATCTCAGTGCGGCCTGTATGCCTTTTGGCGAGTTTTACAGCACCCTCCACGGCTTCGCTTCCAGAATTCACCAAATAGGTAGCAGATAGAGGGGCAGGTAAAGTTTTCGCTATAGCTTCAGCCAATGCGGTTTGAGGTGTCTGAACATATTCCCCATATACCATCAAATGTAAATAGCGCCCGGTTTGGTCGTGGATAGCCTGAATAACAGCAGGATGACGGTGGCCTATATTGCTTACGCCAATGCCTGATATCAAATCGATATATTTTTTACCATCTGGCCCATACATATAAACCCCTTCTGCTTTCTCTATTTCCAGCATCAAAGGAAAATCGGTCGTTTGAGCCAAATGGTTTAAGAAAAGTTGTCTCTGTGAAATCATGGTGCAAAGATACAGAGTATCGTACAGAGAAGGAACCCATGGCCCTGTCGCTACTTTTTCAAAATGGTCACTTCCACTCTTCGGTTCAATGCGCGGGTTTCTTCAGTAGCATTGCTGGCGATAGGTTTAGTACCTCCATAGGCTTTGGCAGAAAGTCTTCTCTTCTCCACGCCATTCTGAATCAAATAATCTCTTACCTTTTCCACCCTTTCTAACGATAATTGCAAGTTCAATCGAGCTATGCCTTGGTTATCAGTGTGCCCTCCCAGCTCAATCTCCACTTGAGGGTTTTCAAGCATCAAAGTAAGTAGACGACGAAGCTCTGGAAAGGATTCCTCCAACAGGTGTGCCTTGCTTCTTTCAAAGAAGATATTGTTTAACTTTACGACAGCACCCACTTCTATTGGCACAAGGTATAAGTCTCTTTCAATTTCTTCGTAACTGTCGATGGTGGTAAGGTTCATATTTTCATTGATGGCCACGTAACCTCGGGCACTCGCCATAAATCCATAATTGTGACCTCTTGGCAATACCAATTTGTAGCTGCCGTCCACAGGGCTAGATGTGGCCCTTCCTTTTTCGTCTCCTATAGGCAGGGTCTCAAAAATAACATCGGCGCTGATCGGTTCTTTTGTCTTTTCATTAAAGACCCTGCCACTGACTAGCACAACAGGATCGGGCTTGAATTCGGATGAAAGGGCGATCCTATAAATGTCTTTGGAGTTATTTTTAAGATCATCTTCAGAGCCTGAATTAGAAACAAAATAAGCATAGCGGCCTGCTGCATCTATGGTGTAATAAGCATCCCAAGCTGGGGTATTAATAGATTTCCCAAGATTTTTAGGCGTAGTCCAGTTTTGCCAAGAATCGTCAAGCCTTCGTGTATAGAAAATATCGCTACCGCCATAGCCTGGATGACCTTCCGAAGCGAAGTACAAGGTTTTGTCGTCTGCTGCTAGAAATGGCGAGAACTCTGCTTTGTCAGTATTGATTATATGGCCTAAGTTCTGGGGTCTGGTCCACTCGTTGTTACCCTTTCTGAAACTAACATAGATATCTTGATCACCATAAGAAAAATCAGTTTCAATAGCCATGAGGAGGACATTGCCATTATTGGCGAGGAAATAATCTGCATAAGAGTTTTTATTGACATGGTTCTCAATGGCTAGGCTTTCCGGGAAGCTCCAACCAGACCTAGTTCTTCTGGATATGGAAGCCCCATTTTGGGAAGGCCCTTTGGCATTGTATTGATTGATCAGGAGCAGCGTATTGCCGTCTGGAGAGACTGCCGTAATACCGTTGGCATAAGTGTCATTGATTGGTTTGCCTATATTGATGGCTGGTGACCATTGGTCATTTTGCCATGAAGAATAGTAAATATCTCCATCATCCTTTCTGCCACCAGTATTTTCTGGACTGTTTTGTCTTGTAAAATACAGGATTTTGCCGTCTGAAGAAATTACGGGTTTTGCCTCTACATAAGGGGTATTGATATTTTCGCCAAGGTTTTCTTTCGGTGTGGTAAAGGCAATTTCATGTTGGATGTTGGCTTGGCCAAAGCCATACAGTTCTCGATCTATATCTAAACTCTCACATTCTGCCACAATTCCAATGGCATCGATTTGTGCCCACCCAGCCTGTAGAATCGTATTAATGTTGATTTCAACTTGAGCGACTTTATAGGTCGTTTGGGGAACACTTACCACCATGGCCCTATGATTGGTCGATAGTTTTTGGGCTTCCCCTTTATAGATAGAATGTTTTTGCCCTTCAGTATCGTGTAAGGCTATTTCCACGATTCTCCCTGGGGCATGGTTCTCAATGATGACGATATTGCGCACCTTCTGAGGTTTAGCATAGGAAACTTTTAAGGTACCAAAGGCAGCATCCTCAGATAGTCGGAAGGCCTTGGAGCTGACCTGTCCAGAAGGGAGCGCATCAGGCATGCCTAAGGCTTGGGAAGCTGGGAAGTTAGCATCACCATTATAATCAAAAGCCACTGTATTGGCCCATTGAATATAATTTGTTTGACCAAAGGAGGTAAAGGCAATAAAATAGGAAAGGAATAAAAAACAATATTTCATAGGTGCTAAGGTACTCTGGGCGTATAACTTATATATGAGGATTTAAATTCCATGGTAACCTTCCTATACACATCTTAAGTAAATTTTTTCTACAAATCAAAAAAAAGCGAAAATTCATCTGCCATATACACACATCCTACAATATTAATATCGTTATCTTTGTGACAATTGAATCGAATGGTGGAAATAAAAACCCAATACAGAATCTGTCCTTTAGCATTGCTCCTCATGTACATGATTGGCAGCAGTGTGCTCTTGCAGTTTCATCATCATTCAGATGCATTTCAAAAAGCTTACGAAAGGGCTTCTGCTTGTGAGAAGGTCATTCATTTTTCCCACGTAGATCAGAAGGACTGCTGCCAACACGAAGCCCATCTTTCTCCTTCATTCGTAAAGTGTTCTATTTGTGACCACCACGTATTCCCTTCATTTTTTACTACTGCACCTGACTTTTCTTTCATAGAGCAAAAGGTGCCGGTCCAATATGGGGACATAGCACCAAATTTTTATACCACAACCCTACTTATAGTCTTTAATAAAGGGCCTCCTTTCAACCAACATCTTTCTTAACTCATCAACATGCCATGCTTGCATGGCTTAATTCTAAACTTTAATCCCAAAAAAAGAGATGAAAGGACAATTCATGGCCTTTGTCGTATTGCTCTGCATTTCGAGCTATACAGGCCTTGCCCAAAATAGTTTAATAGGAAAAATTACAGGAACCAGTTCTGACGATCTGCTTATTGGCGCTTCGGTCTTTCTCCCCGAATTAAAAACCGGTGCATCAACAGACATCAATGGTGAATATAGAATTGACAATATCCCTTCAGGGATTTACCTGACTGAAGTGCGGTATATAGGTTACAAAACAGTCGTCAAGAAGATTGCCATCGATGGACAGACCCATGTAGATTTTGTATTGGAACCTGCCGTTTCTGAACTCAGTGAATTGGTAGTTACAGGAGTTGCTCAGGCTACTGAACTTAAAGAAAGCCCAGTCATCATCAAACCGATAGGAGCAGATGTGCTGCAGGGGCAATCCAACTTAAATCTTATCGATGCGCTAAGAAGTGTGCCCGGTGTGGATCAGATTACGACAGGCTCGGGTATTTCCAAGCCTGTCATAAGAGGGTTAGGTTATAACAGGATCGTTACCTTGTGGAATGGTATAAGGCAAGAAGGGCAGCAGTGGGGCGACGAACATGGTATAGAGATAGATGAATATGCTATCGACAGGGTAGAAATTATAAAAGGGCCTGGCAGCTTGCTATATGGCTCCGATGCTATTGCCGGTGTCGTAAATTTTCTGCCACCTAAATCTTTGCCAAGAGATCATATGCGGACATCATTGAGCACCAACTATCAGTCAAACAATAACTTAATAGGTTATTCTTTGGCCAATGAAGGGAACAAAAAGGGCATCCATTGGACGGGGAGACTTACCAATAAGTTTGCTGGCAATTATGCTAATCCTTATGATGGCAAAGTTTACAACTCGGGTTTTCGAGAAATTGATGGTAGCCTTTCCTTAGGTGTCGCTAGAAAATGGGGGTATAGCGATCTGAGCATTAGTACCTTTAACCAAAGAGTGGGAATTGTGGAAGGAGAAAGGGACGAAGACGGCAGATTTCAGAAAATAACTTCTGATGCCGATGGAGATTTGGTAGAAGAGACCGTTACGAGTAAGGATCTAAGAGGATATGCAATAGGTTTACCTTATCAGGATATTCATCATTTTAGGGTAGTTTCTAACAATAATATCATATTAGGTAATTCCTCGTTGAGGGTTGACCTTGGCTTTCAGAAAAACACCCGAAAAGAATATGCGGATCCTTTGCATCCAGATGAGGAAGAGCTTTACATGGATCTTAATACACTCAACTATAGCGTAAAATATAGGGTACCGGCAATGTCTGGGTGGGAAGCTACCCTAGGGATAGGCGGCATGATCCAAGAGAACACAAATAAGGGGGAAGAATATCTGATTCCTGATTATAATAGTTGGGATTTGGGAGTCTTTGCTCTTACTCAAAAGGCCCTTAATGACAAATTGACGCTAGCGGGAGGTGTTCGTTTCGACATTAAGAAGATGAACACAGCACGGCTTATATCAGAAGAAGAGGGTGTAAAGTTTGAAGGGTTTGAAAAATTTTATGACAATTTTTCGGGAAGTATAGGCTTGTCATATAGACCTGACGACGAGAATACCATAAAGTTCAATTTAAGCAGAGGGTTCCGTTCTCCCAATATTTCTGAAATAGGATCTAATGGTAAGCATGAAGGTACTTTTCGGTATGAGTATGGCAATAAGAACCTGAAACCAGAAGTGAGCCATCAAATCGATTTAGGATATTTCTTAAATACAGATCATGTCACTTTTGAAGCCACTCCATTTGTGAACTTTCTCCAAGACTACATATATCTTGAGAAACTCACTAGCTTATCTGGAGGGGATTCCATACCTGACCCTGAAGACCCTGGAACTGCCGCTTTTCGCTATGCACAAGGAAACGCAATGTTGTACGGGGGAGAGGTTTACTTGGATATCCATCCACACCCATGGGACTGGCTGCATATAGAGAACTCCTTCTCTTTTGTGCGCGCTATTCAGGCAAACCAGCCAGACAGTATGCGATATCTTCCCTTTATACCTGCTCCCAACTACAAAGGAGGGGTAAGGGCACACTTTACTAATGTCGGAAGATTGTTTTCAAATGCGCATATTAAGTTTGGTATGGTGCACTATTTTGCCCAGAATCAAATCTTTTCTGCATATGATACAGAAACAGCCACCAGTGCATATACTTTGCTCAATGCCGGGCTAGGAGGGGACCTCAATATCTTTTCTGCGAACAGCAGTGCAAAGTTGAGCCTGCTACTCACGGTAGAGAATTTGGCGAATGTAGCTTATCAGAGTCACCTGAGCCGATTGAAATATGCCCCCATAAATCCTGCAACTGGACGGTACGGAGTATATAATATGGGCCGGAACTTTAGCGTGAAATTGGTTTTGTCCTTCTAGGAGATCGCGCTGAACAAGATTTACTTAGGCCTTATGTTTATAAAGTATAAGGGCTAAGTAAAAAAGGGCTGTCTTTTCAGGCAGCCCTTTTATTGTTTAGATCAATAGTAAATTATTGATTTTTTCTCGCTATGGCTTTTTTTGCAGCCTCTACGATGTTCTCTGTGCTAAGACCGTATTTTGTCAAAAGCTCTAGGGGCTTGCCACTTTCTCCGAAAGAGTCGTTAACGCCGATCATTTCCAATGGAGCAGGAGCATTTCTAATAAGTGTTTGAGCGATGCTATCACCAAGTCCACCATTCAATTGATGTTCTTCTGCTGATACGGCGCAACCAGTTTTAGCTACGGAAGTAAGGATAGCTTCTACATCAAGTGGCTTGATGGTGTGGATATTGATTACTTCAGCACTGATACCTTGTTCTGCAAGTATTGCCTCAGCTTCTATCGCATACCATACCATGTGCCCAGTAGCAAATATTGACACATCTTTTCCTTCGATAAAGCGGATGGCTTTCCCGATTTCGAATTTTTGGTCTGCAGGCGTAAAGATTGGCATTGCTGGTCTTCCAAACCTTAAATAGACGGGTCCTTCATACTCTGCAATAGCAATAGTAGCCGCTTTGGTCTGGTTGAAGTCGCATGGATTGATTACCGTCATATGAGGCATCATTTTCATCATACCAATATCCTCAAGAATCTGGTGGGTGGCACCATCTTCACCCAAAGTCAAGCCAGCGTGAGAAGCACATATCTTAACATTCTTTTGGGAGTAAGCGATTGATTGCCTGATCTGGTCGTAAACCCTGCCCGTAGAAAAGTTAGCAAAAGTTCCAGTAAAAGGGATTTTCCCTCCAATGGTCATTCCCGCTGCTAATCCCATCATATTGGCTTCTGCAATACCCACTTGAAAAAATCTCTCAGGGAATGCTTTTCTAAAAGCATGCATTTTTAAAGAACCGGTAAGGTCAGCACAAAGGCCTACTACGTTAGGGTTTCTCTTGCCAGCTTCCAGCAGGCCTTCTCCAAATCCCGAGCGGGTATCTTTCTTTTCTGTATAAGTAAATTTTGTCATCTACCAAATAGTTTTAAATTAGTTGTTGATCCTGATGTTATTGTAAACTTTTTTATTTCTGTGTACTTGCTTCCTAATGCACTGTTTGCTCTAAACACAATATGATAGTTGCCCGGCTGTATGGCCATGGTCACTCTCGTTTTGTCTTCTGGCATATTATATAACCAACGTTGCTGACCATTTTCATTCAGTTCATATAGACTCCCAATACCTCTCACACTTGCATTGATATTCAATAAACCCGGCGCAGGAATGTTAATCTCTGTGCTTTCGTTAGGATTTACCTGAACATTCGTGTAATGCTTGCGAGGTAAAGTTAATACTTCAATGTCATAGTTACCAATCAAGTATTGCTCTTTCCCGGGTACGTCTAATATATTGATAATAACACTGCTGCCTGCTTTCCTTACGATGGCTTTCACGCCTTTGTCATATTCAGTGTGCCCCCGTTGTTGAAGAGAAAGTGTGCCACGTGGTGCCTTAATCGCTATTACATTATGCTCACCTGGTCGTATGGCCAAATTTCTTTGTACAACCTGCGGTAAGGTATTGACGACTATATCATAAGACATCACGGCATCAATCTCTACAGAGTCAGGCTTTCCTTGGCTGTCTCTATAGTGCACAAAGTTGTATGCCGGCTCCCCTGTTACGTTGTTCACAAAAGTAACATTGACATCCGTTTCATTAGGATTTCCATCAACGTCCAAAAGTTCAACGCTCACGGTGGTTTTGTCCAAGGTTTGTCTAAGTGCCCTGTTCAACACGTTCTGAAAAGCAGCAATATTGTTAGCATCAAAGAACTGCCCTAAGCAACCAAATTGCTTTTCATAATTTTTGTCCATGCCTATGCCAATGACAAAAGGCTTAAGGAAGATCCGCTTCTTCTGAAGCTCATACGAAACCTGACAAGGGTCGCCGTCACAAGATTCAAGCCCATCTGTAATGATGATGATGATGTTCCTTGCATCGTCATCCACAGGAAAATCTTTGGCCGACTCACTGAGTGAGTAAGCAATGGGTGTATTCCCTTGAGGTTTTATCGCCATTAGCTTCTTGATGATCTCCTGATGGTTGTTAGGCCCAAATCCTACTTCAAGCTTAGAGTCCTCGCATACTTGTGGCCTACTAGGAAACTGATGGCCATATACACGCAAGGCGAGATGTAAATCTTGGTTAGCCTGAAGCGAGTCCACCATCTTGGCAAGCAATCGTTTTGCAGCCATGATCCTCGTAGTGTTTTCCCAAGGAGCCAGCATGCTTCCGGAGCCATCCAGAAGAAACAGTATCCTGGTTTTTTGAGGTAGCTCTTGTTGGTTTACTTGACCATATGCGGCACTTCCCATGAGGGTTACCAACAAGAGTCCATGCCATAAGTATAAGATCAGCGCCTTTGGCAAGTCATTTCAATTTATGTGCTTTGATTAATAATCGCCCAATGTTTCTTCTAATTGCGACAAGGCCAAGGCCAATTGTTCGTCATTAGGAGCGATACCGTGCCACTCATGGCTACCCATCATAAAGTCCACTCCGTAGCCCATTTCGGTACTCATTAGGTTCAATACGGGTTTTCCTTTTCCTGTCAGGGATTTTGCAAGTTTCAATTTAGCGACGATGTCTTCCATATTGTTGCCATGGCTCTCGATTACGTCCCAACCAAAAGCTTCCCATTTTGCTTTTAGGTCCTTTAATGAAAGGATTTGCTCTACAGGACCATCTATTTGTTGTCCATTATAATCGACAGTAGCAATAACGTTGTCTACTTTGTTGTGTGCTGCATACATAGCGGCTTCCCATACTTGTCCTTCTTGAAGTTCACCATCGCCCATCAACACATACACTAAGTGATTATCGTTGTTTAGTTTCTTTGTTTGTGCTGCTCCGAGCGCTACTGACAAACCTTGTCCAAGTGAACCAGAAGCCACTCTTATGCCCGGTAAGCCTTCTTCCGTGGCAGGGTGCCCTTGTACCCTAGAATTGATTTTTCTGAAGGTAGCTAGTTCTGAAGCATCAAAATAACCGCTTCGGGCTAAAGTGCTGTACCAAACAGGCGAGATGTGGCCATTTGACAAGAAGAAGAGATCTTCATTAAGACCATCCATAGAAAATGCCTTATTGTGCCTCAATACATCGAAATATAAGGCCACGAAAAAGTCAGCACAGCCTAATGAACCCCCTGGGTGCCCAGATTGACAACTGTGTACCATTCTAACGATGTCTCTTCTCACCTGAGAAGCAATAGATTGTAATTCTTCGATTTTCTTTCGATCCGTTACAGACGCTGTTTCCATTATTTTATAATTTGATTTGTGTGATCCTTAGTTTTTACTTTTGTTATAATCTCTTCAATGTTTCCGTTTTCATCGATGAGGAAAGTGGTCCGCATCGTGCCCATGTACTTTCTTCCATACATCGATTTTTCTTTCCAAACATCGTATTTCTCATGTATGCTTTTATCTTCATCTGCTATAAGTGTAAAAGGCAACTGCTGTTTCTCTTTAAATTTTTGGTGAGACACCTCGCTGTCGGTACTGATACCTATTATCTCATAACCGGCCTGCTGCAACTGAGGATAATTGTCCCTGAGATTACAAGCCTGAGCGGTGCAGCCAGGAGTATTGTCTTTGGGATAAAAGTAAACAACCACTTTCTTCCCGCTATAATCGGACAGCCTTACGATGTTGCCATCTTGATCTTTCCCTTCAAAATCCGGCGCCTTATCCCCTTTGCGAAGTTCCATTCCTTATAATTTAATTGAGTAAATAAATTCATTTCCTGCCTGATCCAATACCTTTAACCTAAAATCTCCAACGAGCGGTTTTTTCTTATCTAATCTATCGGACCAAATTAAGTTGCGTTTATAATCATAATGCATGAGGAGCCATGCACCATTGAGATAGGCTTCGTAGCTGTGAATTCCCGAAAGCTCATCTTTAATTATAAAACTTATCTCCTCGTTACTAATCCTTCGGACGTTCACTGTTGGAGGAATTGTGTCAGTAAGTAATGTAAAGCTACCAAAGTTACGAGTATTAAATTTAATATTCCCATTTTCCCATTCACCTCCTTCAAAATTATAGTTTCCATTATCTGATATACGATAGACATGAGTCCTTTTTTTATGGGCATATTTTAATTTAGACTTTAGGCTGACAGTGATATTTCGTTTCAAAGGGATAATATCCTCTCCAATATCAAAAACCTCCTTGCTTGCATCCTGCCAATAGCTTGTCTGCATATAGAGCGTATCAAAAAGGGCACCTCTAGGAAAATGGATGTTAGCTTCTTGCGTGTATAGATTGAAGACGCTTCTCGAAGGGACCATGGCACGGTAATTAAACTGCCAAGTTTCCTGCCCAATTAAAATAGAATCAGGAAGGCCCCACCTCATGTCCCAAAGATAGACAGCTCCATTTGGATGGGTGTATTGCGGTGGCTGTTCATACACCATTCTATTGGCATGGATCGCAGCCATTTGCTTGTTTTCGCTGGATATTTTTAGCACATTTTTAAATAGCGCAGAATAATTTTGTGGCCCTCCCTTAGGTTGCTGAGAGAGCACTGGTGAGGGCAACTTATCCTGAAGTGTAAACCGCAAGCTGCTTTGGTTGGCATAACTGTCATAAAAATTGATGGTAAGGTTGGCGGTTGCGCCACTGTCTATAGTAATAATTCCTTTGTTTTTAGTTTCTTCGTAAAAAGGAAGGTCATTTCCTTCATCTATATATAACTTATAAAATCGTTTCCCAGTCTCCTTGAACGCCATATAATTATGGAGCACCAAAATGTTGCGTGTTTGCGCAAATGCGAACCTACGTATGTCCTGCTTGAATATCCTCTCCTCGCCAAGGAAGGTTTCTATCGTACTGATACCGTTTTTATTTGGCGCGCCATTGGCCCTGTCAAAACCTAATATTTCTATGCCGATCTTCCCATGCACATTTATCGGTTGACGGATGGCATATGTGTTACCCGACCTGATTACATCAAATTCAAATCTTCCGAACTGATCGTTGACCCTAGCATCCTTATCAAGCGTAACCAGGGCTACTTTTTCAATTTCTGGAGCAATATTGTCATTGACTTCCACAAAACCATAAAGCAGGGGATTTAATACTTCCTGATTCTTGTCCCTGATCTCAAAATGCAGATGCGGGCCGCCAGAGCCCCCAGTGTTACCAGAGTAGCCTATAACTTCTCCTTGTTTTACAATAAAATCGCTTGGACCCGGAAACAGCTCTAATTCAAAGGTCTTTTGTTTATATTGTTCACTGCGCACATGGTCAGCTATCTTATCTACAAACCTTTGAAGATGGGCGTATACGGTAGTTTCTCCATTAGGGTGTTGAATATATAGGACATTGCCATAGCCCCATGTCGACATTTTCAACCTACTTATATACCCAGACGCAGCAGCTACTACGGGCAGCCCTTCCACTCCTCCAGTCCTTACGTCTATTCCAGCATGAAAATGGTTCGCTCTCAGTTCGCCCATGTTACCGGACAAATAATTGGGTTGTCCTGGTCGAATAGGGAATATATAGTAATCTTTGGAGGCAACTTGTGCAAAAAGTGCGGTAGGGGAGATAAAGCATATAGCGAAAACAGAAAGCAATGACAAAGCGAGCAGCAAGTACATGCTGCTGATGGCCGTTTTTCCCTCTATCAAAAGATATGTTCCCTTACCTAACCTCAAATTCCAATAACGTTTGATCTTCAATAAATGCTTTCAATGTATTGCCAGGATTTACTGCGCCTACACCTTTTGGTGTGCCTGTAAAAATGATATCTCCCTTTTTTAATGTAAAAAATTTAGAAACGTACGATACAATATAGTCAAAACTAAACAACATCATCGAGGTATTGCCCTTTTGCTTAAGCTCATTGTCTACAAAAAGACCAAAATTGATGTCCTCCAATGATGGGAATTTCGTTTTGTCTATGAATTCCGAAATAGGAGCGGCCCCATTAAACCCCTTAGCGATAGCCCAAGGCAGCCCATTCTCTTTAGCCTTCTGCTGTATGTCCCTTGCTGTAAAATCAATTCCAATGCCTATCTCATCATAATATCGGTGGGCAAAACGCTCTTCTATATATTTCCCTTCTTTGCTGATCTTCAATAAGATCTCTACCTCATGATGGATTTCTTTTGAGAAATCTGGATAATAAAAGGGAGTGTTGTTTTTCAATAAAGCTGTATCCGGCTTCAAAAACACCACAGGATCATCAGGACGTTCGTTTTTTAATTCATCTATATGATCGGCATAGTTTCTGCCTATGGCTATTATTTTCATAGGAGGCAAAAATAAGGGTTTAAGACATTAAATAAAGGCTCTATGAAAATATTTAAGTCATTGGTATTAAAAAATATAATAGAATTGCGATTGTCCAAAAATAGTCTTGGTATGTAGTCAACTAAACAATTGTGCACTTTCCACTATTATATGCATTGAAGAAAAGACGTTGAAAATATGAAGAAAACTTTGGTAATTGCTCCTTATATTTATAACTGAAAAGGCGAATAATCCTTTATTAAATCAATACTTATGTTGAAAGCATTAGACATGAAAAGATTTGTCATCCTAACATTTACTTTGTTTTTCCTAGGGTGTTCTACAGTACCCCTTACAGGAAGGCGGCAGCTTTCTTTGGTGCCAAGCTCGCAGTTGTTGTCATTAGCAGCTGACAACTACAGTTCGGTATTGAACGAAAGCAAAGTAGTGAAAAATACTTCTGAAGCAGCCATGATACAGCGTGTGGGAGGTAATATAAAGAGAGCAGTAGAGCAATACATGGCACAAAACAACCTCACTGAGTTATTGAATGGGTTTAAGTGGGAGTTCACGCTCATAGACGATCCTACTGTGAATGCTTGGTGTATGCCCGGAGGAAAAGTGGCTTTTTATACGGGTATCTTGCCTATCTGCAAAGACGATGTCGGTGTGGCAGTTGTGATGGGGCATGAAGTGGCGCACGCCATTGCCAACCACGGGGGCGAGCGTATGTCCCAAGGATTAGTGCAGCAGCTTGGGGGTGTTGCGTTGAGCGTAGCCTTACAAGAACAGCCACAATTGACTCAGCAGTTGGCTATGGCAGCGTTTGGAGTTGGCTCTACTGTAGGATATATCCTACCACACAGTAGACTACACGAGTCTGAGGCGGATGAGATGGGGTTGATTTTCATGGCGATGGCAGGATATGATCCACGTGAGGCCCCTAATTTTTGGAAGAGGATGCAGGCTCAAGGTGGAGGAGGAGGCACTCCCGAATTTTTATCTACGCACCCCGCACCAGAGACAAGAATCCAGGACCTGGAAAAGCTGATGCCAAAGGCCATGAAGTATTACAACCCATGATGAGCATGGCACGCATGGGAACTTGAATTAACGACACCTGAAAAGTAGAATTAAATTCACATCCCTTCACTCGAGGGTTCTATTTACACTCGCTTACAAGGTTTGGTACTCAACAGCAGATAGAATTTACGAAATGCCGTCAATTCATAACACAAAGGAAAAGAATAGCTTAAGTCTAACAGTAGCATTTAGTGAAAAAAATATAGCAATAATTTTTTGCGAAGGTTTGCAAAAGCCAAAATATGCTTCTACATTTGCATCACTTTAGCGGATAGGGCTAGAGAAACAAATAAAAAGGTCTGGTAGTTCAGTTGGTTAGAATGCCTGCCTGTCACGCAGGAGGTCGCGGGTTCGAGTCCCGTCCAGACCGCAAAAATAAGTTAGAAAGTCGTTTGTTTAGTAGCAGACGACTTTTTTTATGAAAAAAAATAAGGGATCAAGCAATATTCGGATCAAGCAATATTTGGATCAAGCAATATTTCTGGGGGGCTGTAGGATTATGCATAGATCATAGCGAGTCCCTGCGCTAAAAATCTATTGTCTTTTTTGCCTATACTTATTGTTTAACGCCCTTGATATCCTATATTTGCCTTCAAATGGACAAAACAATCACCATATTATCACTTTCTACTAACGGTGCCCATCGTGCAGTACATTGTTTCCATCATTCCTCCTAGGAGGAATATTGCTTACCATATAAGGGCATTGCCCGACTTATCAGAAAAATTGTGTTTTAACCTATTCAAAATCAACATTTGATGGAAACTACTATAAGAATTGCTATACAAAAATCAGGAAGACTGAGCGAAGACTCTACCAAGCTTATCAAAGAGTGTGGAATAAAATTCACCAACGGGACTGGAAAACTAAAATCCACTGCTACTAATTTCCCTATAGAGTTTTTATTTTTGAGAGACGACGACATTCCCGGCTATGTGGCTGATGGTGTCGCTGATATTGGCATTGTGGGAAGAAATGTTCAAGAAGAGAAACAGAAAAACGTTAAGCTTGAAAAGAACTTAGGCTTTTCTAAATGCAGGCTTTCTCTGGCTGTACCACGGAACAAACCTTATGCTGGGCTTTCCGATTTTCAAGGCGCAAGTATTGCTACAAGTTACCCTGTTATCCTTTCTGCATTTCTAAAAGAAAAGGGGATAGAGGCAGATATTCATGAAATAAGCGGATCGGTAGAGATAGCGCCAAGTATTGGGCTTGCCGATGCTGTATGCGATATCGTTAGCTCTGGTTCTACCTTGTTGAGTAATGGCTTGGTAGAGGTAGAAACCGTCTTCCATTCTGAGGCGGTATTGATCTCCAACCCGGTCCTGGATATAGAGAAGCAAAAGATATTAGATAAGTTGTTGTTTAGGATAGATGCTGTGCAGTTTGGCAAGAACAACAAATATATTTTGTTGAACGCACCGAATGAATCTATTGATGAAATTATCAGCTTGCTGCCTGGAATGAAAAGCCCGACTGTCTTGCCGTTGGCGATAGGAGGTTGGAGTTCAATTCACTCGGTAGTAAATGAGGACGACTTCTGGCAGGTGATCGAAAACCTTAAGCAAGCCGGAGCACAGGGCATCCTGGTTGTACCTATAGAAAAAATGGTGCTGTGAGCAAAGCGATGTTTATCACTGGAAAAACCAAATGATTCTTGCTCATTATTAAATTCCTATGACAATGAAGATTGTAAAAAATCCAGATAGAAAAGATTGGCCGGAACTGACCAAAAGACCGGTAAAGGATTCGAAAAAGATTGAAGAGATCGTAAAGCCAATCTTGAAGAAAGTACGTAAAAAGGGCGACAAGGCTTTAAGAAAGTTTGCTTTAGAATACGATCAAGTGGAACTCAAAGACCTCTTGGTTTCTCAGAAAGAAATTGAAGAAGCCCAGTTGCTTGTGAGTGATAAGCTAAAAGAGGCGATTTTACTTGCAAAATCCAACATAGAAAATTTCCACACGAAGCAAAAGGAAGATTTGCTAGAAGTAGAAACCATGCCTGGTGTTGTATGCATGCGCAAGAGCGTTGCCATAGAAAAGGTAGGATTATATATCCCAGGCGGTACCGCACCACTGTTCTCTACGGTACTGATGCTGGGTATACCAGCTAACATAGCAGGATGCAAAGAAATAATCATATGCACACCAACCGACCATTCGGGTAAAGTAAACCCTGCCATCTTGTACACGGCCAGTTTGATAGGCATTGATAAGATTGTAAAAGTAGGAGGAGCCCAAGCAATAGGTGCCATGGCTTACGGCACAGAGACAGTACCCAGGGTAGATAAGATATTTGGGCCCGGAAATCAATACGTAACAGCCGCCAAACAAATGGTGAGCCAACAAGGAGTGGCCATTGATATGCCTGCCGGGCCTTCAGAGCTGGCAGTGCTGGCAGATGAGTCGGCTGTTCCAGAATTTGTAGCCGCAGATCTTCTTTCTCAGGCGGAGCATGGCGTTGATAGCCAGGTAGTCTTGGTTTCCACTCAGAAGAATGTGATTACAGCAGTAAATGAAGCCGTGGACAAGCAATTGGAAAACCTTCCAAGGAAGCATATTGCTGAAAAATCTTTGGAAAACAGCTTAGCAGTTTTCTTTGAGAAGAAGTCAAAAGCGATTGACTTCCTAAATGAATATGCTGCCGAGCATTTGATATTGGCAGTAGAAGATATGGATGAAGTGGCAGGGCAAGTGATTAATGCAGGCTCTGTTTTCATGGGCAACTATGCTCCTGAGTCGGCTGGAGATTATGCTTCAGGAACGAACCATACATTGCCGACCAATGGGTATGCTCGATCTTTTAGCGGTGTTTCAGTAGATTCATTTGTCAAAAAAATCACCTTCCAGAAAATAACAGCGGAAGGATTGCGAAATATTGGCCCAGCAATAGAAAGATTAGCAGAGGCAGAACAGCTTATGGCCCACAAAGAAGCAGTATCGGTGCGCTTGAGGTATATTGCCAATGGAAAAAACTAACCATATAGGGATGAAGAAGAAATTTGACCTTAAGGCCATAGTAAGGCCTCACATTGAAGCCATAAAACCCTATTCCTCGGCCCGGGATGAATATACCGGAAAGGAAGGGGTGTTTTTGGATGCCAATGAAAATCCTAACGGATCTGTCAGCGGAGGTGCCTATAATCGCTATCCTGATCCCTTGCAACGGAGGCTGAAAGAATTGCTTGGCGATATCAAGCAAGTATCTGACGAGCAGATCTTCTTCGGCAATGGGAGCGACGAGGCAATAGACTTGTTATTTAGGGCATTCACTGTTCCTTCAAAAGACAATATTATCATCATGCCCCCGACCTATGGGATGTATGAAGTAAGTGCTTCGATCAACGATGTAGCCATCAAGCGTGTCCCTTTGCTTACTGGGTTCCAGTTGGATGTGAAAGGGATATTGAATGCTGTAGACGATAACACAAAAATAATCTTCATATGTCATCCCAACAATCCTACTGGCAACCTCATGCAGCAGCAGGATATTGTACATATCTTGGACCAGTTCAATGGCTTGGTGGTGGTAGACGAAGCTTATATGGATTTTGCAGAAGCTGAAAGTACAATTTCCCTCTTGTCAGATTATCCTAATTTGGTAGTGTTACAAACGTTTAGTAAGGCATGGGGTTTGGCAGCGTTACGGTTGGGAATAGCATATGCCGACACACCGATTATTTCGATCCTCAATAAGATAAAACCACCCTACAACATTAGCCTACATACTCAAGAAACTGCTGAAAGAGCATTGGAAATGGTATCGGAAAAAGAGGCCATGGTAAAAAAAATCAATGAGCAGCGAGATCGTGTGAAACAAGCATTACAGGCACTGCCCATAGTAAAAACAATATATCCTTCCGACGCTAATTTTCTATTGGTACAGGTGGATGATGCAAAAAGCATATACGATTACTTACTCGAAAAGAAAATCATCGTTCGCGACAGGTCGAAAGTAATGCTATGTGAAGGTTGCTTACGCATCTCTATTGGTACAGAAGAAGAAAATGGCCTTTTACTTAACGCACTTGGTGCATTATAAAAAGGGGATGCGATTAATAGCTTGTCATTGGTAATTAGAATATGATGAAAAAAGTACTATTTATAGACCGGGATGGCACCATAATCAAAGAGCCTCCGACAGATTATCAGGTAGATTCTCTAGAGAAGCTAGAATTTATCCCTAAAGCTATTTCCAATTTGAGGAAGATCGCTGAAGAGACAGATTATGAGTTGGTGCTTGTGACCAACCAAGATGGCTTAGGCACCGATTCTTTTCCTGAAAAAGACTTTTGGCCAGCTCAGTATAAGATGCTCAAAACTTTAGAAGGGGAGAACGTGTTTTTCAAGGCCATTCATATTGACAAATCTTTTGAACATGAAAATCTAGATACACGAAAGCCAGGTATTGGTATGCTCAAGCAGTATTTGGAGGGTGATTATGATTTGGCTAATTCCTATGTGATAGGCGACAGGGCAACTGATGTACAGTTGGCTAAGAATCTGGGTGCCAAGGCGATATACATTGGCGAAGAGCAGTTTGAAGGAGCAGCACTTTCTACTTCAGACTGGGATGAGATCTATGCTTTCTTGCGCCTTCCAGAGCGGAAAGCCGAGGTAGTGCGAAAAACAAAAGAAACCGACATACAAATAGCACTTAATCTGGATGGAAGCGGACAGACGAACATAGAAACAGGACTACACTTTTTTGATCATATGCTCGACCAAGTAGGTAAGCATTCTGGAGCAGACCTGACCATCAAAGTGAAAGGCGACTTGCACATCGATGAGCACCATACAATAGAAGATACTGGAATAGCTTTGGGAGAAGCTTACGCCAAGGCTATTGGTGACAAGCGAGGCATTATGCGCTATGGTTTCCTTTTACCGATGGATGATGCTTTGGCGCAAGTAGCCATAGACTTTGGCGGAAGGCCATGGATCATGTGGGAAGCGACATTTAAAAGGGAAAAAGTGGGGGATATGCCTACTGAAATGTTTTATCATTTCTTTAAATCCTTCTCGGATGCAGCCAAGTGCAACCTTAACATTAAGGTAGAAGGCGACAATGAACACCATAAGATTGAGGCTGTTTTCAAAGCTTTTGCCAAAGCGATTATGATGGCCGTGAAGCGAGACATCACTAAATTGGATGACTTGCCTAGTACAAAGGGTGTTTTGTAATTTGGAAAAATTTCTGGAATAAATGTAGCAAGGATGAACAGTCATGTGTTGCTTATAGATTGTCCTGATGAAAAAGGGCTTTTGCATAAGATTTCAGGCGTTTTGTACAAAAACGACCTGAATGTAATCAGCAATGGGGAGTTTGTAGAGAAAAACTTCAGCCACTTCTTTATGCGTACGGAGTTTTCAGGGGCCTTTGATAGGGATCAATTGCTGGATGAACTCTATACTGCGCTTCCCAAAGGGGTCAACATCCGGCTGATGGAACGGAAAAAGAAGGATATTATCATCATGGCCACAAAGGAACATCATTGTTTGAGCGATATTTTGATCAGACATGCCTTTGCTGAACTGAACGCTAATATCCTTTGCGTGATCAGCAACTATACTTTTCTACAGGACATGACTGAAAGGTTCCGTATTCCTTTTTATCACGTAGATGCCGAGAACAAGACCAGAGATGAGCATGAGGAGGAAGTGTTGGCTATAATAAAACGATATAATCCAGAATTCCTTATTTTGGCCAAGTACATGCGGATACTGACACCCAACTTCGTGGCTCAATTCCCTAACAAAATTATTAACATCCATCATTCTTTCCTTCCTGCTTTTGTTGGAGCAAATCCATACAACCAAGCCTATCAAAGAGGGGTGAAGATCATTGGTGCTACTGCCCATTTTGTGAATGACAATCTGGATGAAGGCCCTATTATTGCTCAAAATGTGATCACCGTAGACCACACCCAGAATGCAAAAGAAATGGCCCAGGAAGGTAGAGATGTAGAAAAAATCGTCTTGGCAAAATCGTTAAGGCTTGTGCTCAACGATCATGTTTTCGTGTTCAAAAATAAGACGTTTATATTTTGATTGTTTGACCAAAGCCATGTAACCACTACAGTAACCCCTGGATAAACACAGGGGCTACTGATACAGGCCTATTAAAATTGAGGTTTTAACCCTATCCTCGATGCTTCCCATGTAATCTAGGACAATTAGGAATGTGACTTTAGCCCCTTTCTTGAATAATATATCAACAATAGGCTATATTCAAATGCTCTATTCACAAGATTTTTGTCCTGTAGGCAGCATATTCAATATCCGCACCAATTTCTATACATAAGGAGATTTTCCTTACAATCCTAGAAATCAGTAATTAACAATTATAAAGATGAAATCATGGAAGGCATCGATTTCATTTGAGTTACAAACTAGCAATGCTTCACATCTACGTGCTTTTTGAGTCAAAAATGAGCATATAAAATCTTGCTTTATTCCTTAAGTTTACTCATATATTATGATGACTAAACACAATTCAAATATGAAAAGGATTACAACACACGGAAGGTTTTTAGCATTTGCGGCTATTATAGCAGTTCTCACAACGTTTACTTTAACTTCCTTCAAATCTCAAGAAAAGATCAAAATCGGTTTCTTGGTTCATGATTTAGTTTCCGAGCGCTGGAAAACAGATATGGAAACGTTTGCAAATAAAGTAGAGGAGCTGGGTGGTGTTGCTATTACAAAAAATGCCTTTGGGGACGCACATACCCAGGTTGCTCAGGGAAAGTCGCTGATCGATGAAGGCGTAAAAGTGCTTGCTGTGGTAGCTCAGGATGGAGCTATATTAGGCGAGCTGGTAGATTACGCTGAGAAAGCTGGCGCTAAAATTATCGCCTATGACAGGATGATTCTAAATTCCAATTTGGAATATTACATTTCTTACAACAGCATCAGCGTAGGAGAGTTGATGGCAGACTATGCTTTGAAGTTAAAGCCTAAAGGAAATTATGTGATCATCAATGGTCCATCTACTGATAATAACTCTTTGTTGATAGAACAAGGGGTGAAAAACAAGCTTAATAAACATATAGAGCGGGGCGATGTGAAGGTGGTTTTTGAGAAGGAGGCAGATGCCTGGTACGCGTTGAATGCAATGTTGATGATGGATGAATTCCTTTCTTCTAATCCTGATACTCCTATAGATGTTATCATCGCTGCGGCGGATGATTTGGCAACAGGCGCAATTGATGCGATTAAATCTTCTAACAAAGGGACACCCATTGTTTTAGGACAAGATGCAACTGTTGATGCTTGTAAGAATATAATCCTTGGGCATCAAACAATGACCATCTACAAACCCATAAAAAAGCTTTCAAGCGAAGCAGCAATTTTGGCGATGAAAGTAGCTAAGAATGAAAAAGTCGAGTTTACTGCTAAACTCAACAATGGGAAAGTGGACGTACCCAGTATCCTTTTTGATCCTATTGTAATCACCAAAGAAAATTTGAGGAAAACGCTTATTGCGGATCAGCATATTAAAGAAGCCGATTTGAGGTAGCTAAACTAAAACTGTCTAACTGAGCATCCTTTAGTTAGACAGTTTTTTTTATAATCAGGTCACAAATTCTTCCATTGAACAAGTTCATTTCCTTTCCGTCCTTTTAAGTTTTCATCTTACTTCATAAGGACAGTTTTCCCAATATCCTATCAATACAAGCCGCAGGCGGTTATTTCAGGCTTGGTCTATCATAGGTTCGGCATAGTTCATATCTCACCTCAATAAAAATTATCCTAAACATGCCCTTGGGTATTCTGTTAAATGAAAGAGATATAAATTATTCTCCTTCATAATGAACAGGATATGGCTCAAGGAAAGGAAGCAACAAAAAAAAGAACAATACAAAACAAGCCTGCAAGCAGCATCATTAGGAATGCCGAGGGTCGTCGCAGGGTCATTATTACAAAGGTTTCCCCACAAGTAGAAAGAGGGCACTTTCCCGCCAAAACTGTTGTAGGCGAAGAGACGGTTATCAGTGCCGACATTTTTAGCGATGGTCACGATGTTGTGACCGCTGCGGTATTGGTAAAGCATGAAAAGGAGCGGCAATGGAAGGAAGTTTCTATGAAACATTTGGGCAATGACCGATGGCAAGCTAAGTGGTATCCTGAAAAGCTAGGGCTATATCAGTTTAAAGTGCAGGGTTGGATAGATCATTTTTCTACTTGGCAGCGGGGCTTGGAGAAAAAAATCATGGCCAATCAAGACGTTCATGTCGATTTGCTGATAGGAGCGGAAATGATAAAGGAAAGAGCCCAAGAAGCGGCCGCATCAGTGCAGGATCAACTTTATGAATGGGGAGAGATGCTCCAAAAATCTGCTGACAATGGTATGGATATGACCTTGGCCTTAAGTAAGAAGCTGGCCAATGCAGTAGCCCAATCTACAAAATCTTTGGTTACGGTATATCCTCAAGTGTTTTCAATAATCGCTGAACGCAAAAAAGCACTTTTCAGCACATGGTATGAATTATTTCCCCGATCGACCTCATCCGAACCTGGACGCCATGGCACCTTCAAAGACGTGGAAAGATTACTTCCTCGAATTGCACGGATGGGTTTTGACACGCTATATTTCCCTCCTATACACCCAATTGGAGAAGTTAAGCGGAAAGGAAAAAACAATGCGTTGGTGGCCAATTCTGATGACCCTGGGTCTCCGTGGGCAATAGGCAGCAAGGATGGCGGACATAAATCCATTCACCCCCAATTAGGCACACTGAAGGACTTCCGGAGACTAGTGAATAAAGCGAAAGCACATGGGATCGACATTGCTTTGGACATTGCATTTCAATGTGCGCCTGACCACCCTTATGTAAAAGAACATCCAGAGTGGTTTATTTGGCGACCGGATGGCACTGTCCAATATGCGGAGAACCCACCAAAGAAATATGAAGATATCTTGCCCTTAAATTTTGAGTGCGAAGATTGGAAAAACTTGTGGGCAGAACTGAAAAGCATTATTGACTACTGGATTGACCAAGGGATCGAGATATTTAGGGTTGACAATCCTCACACCAAGGCTTTTCCTTTCTGGGAATGGGTGATTGGAGAGATAAAAAAATCGCACCCCGAAACCATATTTCTAGCCGAAGCTTTTACCAGGCCAAGGCTTATGGAGCGTTTAGCCAAGGGCGGTTTTACACAGTCCTACACCTATTTCACTTGGCGCAACACCAAGCAGGAGCTGGAAGCTTATATGCACGAACTTACCCGAACCAATCTTAAACATTATTTCTGCCCAAATTTTTGGGTCAACACACCGGATATTCTTCCTCCCATCCTAACGCATGGAGGTGAGAATGCGCATATCCAAAGACTGATTTTGGCAGCTACGATGTCTTCAAACTATGGTGTGTATGGGCCAGTCTATGAGTTTGTGATCAACAAGCCGCACGAAGCAAAAGAAGAATATGCCGATAACGAAAAGTATGAAATAAAACATTGGGATTGGGACAAGTACTCAAGAGTGAAGGAGATTATTGCTAGGATCAATAAGATACGTAGAGAGAACCGTGCCTTACAGGCTACCGCAAACATTGTCTTTGTACCTACTTCCAATGACCAGATCATCTGTTATGGAAAGGCTGATGTGGAGAGAGAAAATATCATCATTACTGTGGTGAACCTCGATCCCTATCATACTCAAGGCGCTCACGTGAATTTGCCATTGGAAAAGTTAGGTATAGAGGAGAGGCCTTATAGGCTTCAAGATATGTTGAGTGGCAGTAAATATACTTGGCACGAGGAGTGGAATTATGTAGAACTGAATCCCTACATGATGCCGGCCCATGTTTTTAAAATTGTACGATAAAAGGTTTCCTTATGGCAACAACAAAAAGTGAATTGGACGACAAGTTACATTGGTACAAAGACGCGATCATATACGAGCTGCATATAAAAGCGTTTTTTGACAGCAATGGGGATGGAATTGGCGATTTTCAAGGACTTATTGAAAAACTGGACTATCTTGAGGAGCTGGGTGTCACGGCCATATGGGTACTACCTTTCTATCCTTCACCGCTTAGAGATGATGGATATGACATAGCTGACTACTATCGCATCAATCCATCATATGGTAATATTCTCCAGTTCAAAAAGTTTCTTAGAGAGGCGCATAAGCGTAATCTAAAAGTCATAACCGAGCTTGTCATCAACCACACTTCCGATCAGCATCCTTGGTTTCAAAGGGCCAGAAGGGCCCCAAAAGGGTCTGTCGAGCGAGATTATTATGTCTGGACAGATGACCCTAGTCAATATAATGAGGTCAGGATCATTTTCCAAGATTTCGAGGCTTCCAACTGGACTTGGGACCCATTAGCGCAACAATACTATTGGCATAGATTTTTCCATCATCAGCCGGACCTAAATTTTGACAATCCTAAAGTACAGGAAGAGGTGTTCAAAATCATCGACTTTTGGGCAAAAATGGGCGTGGACGGCTTTCGGTTGGACGCCGTGCCATATTTGTTTGAACGAGAGGGAACGAATTGCGAGAACTTGCCGGAAACCCATGCATTTTTGAAGAAGTTGCGGGCCCACGTCGACACACATTACCCTGGCACCTTACTATTGGCAGAGGCCAATATGTGGCCTGAAGACAGTGCTGCTTATTTTGGCGATGGCGACGAGTG
>SMEK01000087.1_pt1 | contig 35846 bp, 75 predicted proteins | sample 2456371 | NCBI WGS metagenome assembly SMEK01 (sample SAMN10132590, study PRJNA489261) | soil metagenome | isolation source: day1 antibiotic-loamy sand soil ammended with composted manure from dairy... | place: USA | collected 2015-04-01
GCTTTCGTCTCGCCCGCGTGATCGCGCGACATCTATCGCGATGTCCATGCTGCGGGAGGGCGCATCAGAGAGTTCGGCATGTTTAGTAACACAGTAGAAGTAAGTACCATTCGGGTCGGGCGTCATTTTTCGACGAAGGCCCGTTCGATCACGTAATCGCCCGGCTCGCGCGTGCGTGGGGAGGCCTGGAAACCGCGGCCATCGAGCAGGGCGCTCAGGTCGTCGAGCATCGCCGGACTGCCGCACAGCATCACGCGGTCGGTGTCGGGGTTGAGCGGCGGCAGGCCGGTAGTGCTGGCCATCACGCCGTCGGCGATCGCGTCGGTGATGCGGCCACGGTTGCGGAACGGCTCGCGTGTCACGGTCGGGTAGTAGATCAGCTTCTCGCGCACCAGTTCGCCCAGGTACTCGTGTTGCGGCAACTGGTTTTCCAGATAGTCGGCGTAGGCCAGGTCATCGATGTGGCGCACGCCGTGGGCCAGCACGATGCGGTCGAAGCGCTCGTAGGTTTCCGGGTCGCGGATGATGCTCAGGAACGGCGCCAGGCCGGTGCCGGTGCCGAGCAGGTACAGATTCCGGCCGGGCTTGAGGTCGTTCAGCACCAGCGTGCCGGTGGGTTTGCGCGTGACGATCAGCGGATCGCCCGGTTTCAGGTGCTGCAGGCGCGAGGTGAGCGGGCCGTCGGCCACCTTGATCGAGAAGAACTCCAGGTGTTCCTCCCAACTGGCGCTGGCGATCGAATACGCGCGCATCAGCGGCCGGCTGTCCGTTTCCAGGCCGATCATCACGAATTGCCCGCTGTCGAAGCGGAAGCCCGGGTCGCGCGTGGTGCGGAAGCTGAAAAGCGTGTCGTTCCAATGCTGCACGTCGATCACGTGCTCGGTTGCCATTGCCACCATGGTCGGTTGTCTCGCGTTGTTGCCGTGTCGGGGATGTCGGGAAGCGGCGCAGCTCATCGCCCGGCCTTGCCGGACTGGAAACTCGCGGGGAGGGCGGCCATTGCCGCTGTGCCTTGCGAGCGCCGGGATGAACTCGGCGTCAGGGTGCCTAGGATACGCGAGCGCGCCGCGCGGCGCCTGTGCCGGCCTCCACGGAGTCGGCAGCCGCCACCCATTACAATGGCGGCATGTCCAGCCTGCCTTCAACACAAACTAGCGCATACCCAGTCGACGACTGGCGCGTCTGCATTGCGCCGATGATGGACTGGACGGACGATGCCGCTTACGCGTTACGTGTCAACGCTTGCAAGGCATCGGCAAAACGCCATGTAGCAATTACGCAGCGTCGTGCATCTTTTGCCATGCGTCGTTTGCCGCTTTTTCTTGACCGTCAAGGTATCCAGCCAACGCCGCAGCACTCACCAGCCACGGCGATTTCTGCGTGCCGGCACGGAACACGGGTACGGGCAGGCCTTGCACGCGGGCGCGTCGTCCCGCCTCGGCTGGCGTCATGCCGAATAAATCCGCGCACTGGTCAAGTCGGATATCCGGCGATCCGTAAACCGCGACAAGCATCAAGGCCCGGTTAATCGTTGGATGCGCGATCATTCGCCCACCTCCCGCCACATCGTGCGAACCTTGTCCCACTCCGCCACGTCTTGCGTCATGCCGAGAGGGCTGTATTCGCGCCCTTCCGCAAGCGCCCTGAAGTGACCGGCAAACGCCTCGTTAAGGTCACGCCGAATGACGATCTGCGCACGCTCGGGAATCGCCGCCCAGTTCAGAATCAGTGCATTGACGAAGCTGGCCACGGCGTAGGTTCTGCGCCCGCAGTAGTAGCGGAACGCGCCGATCCATAGCAGTTCGTAAACGTCATCGTTCATTCCGGCACCTCTCCGCTATCGAAGCCCCATTCGCGCATGATCTCGTCGGCGTATTGAATGATGCACTCTAGCCTTCGCGCAGCATCGGGCTCACCAGCGTCGCGCGCGCGATCAATCCGGTTATGGATCGCCCGCATCAGCGCATGGGCTGCAGCTGCGTCGTGCTTGATTTCCTGCATCGCTCCTTCCACGTCCTTCACATTTTTTGGTGGGATCGTGGTGATCCGGTAATTCGCCAGTCTTGTCAGCAATTTCATCCCTCGCCCTCCTGATCTGGATCAAGCTTCCGAAAGTGGTTTATGAGCCACTTGAAGTCGATGGCGTAGCAGCGCGTTCCGGCACAGTTAGGCATGTCCACTGCAACACTGATGATGTCGCGGTCACCCCTCCGCCAATCCAGAAAGAGCGCGATACGCTGGCCGCTATCGTCTGAGACGACGAGCGCATCCTTGTCGCGGCTGAAGTCGTAATCCCCGCGCGGCTCTGCTTTGATCATCCCTCGCCCTCCTGTGTGGCGGCGTCGATAGCGGCCCGGGGATCGTCCGCGTAGACCTTGACGATGGTTCGATCGCATGGCTCGGCCATGTAATGGCCGACAACCTCCCATCCGATATCCTCGCCACCCGCCATATCGAAGCAGCGCAAGTCCCACGAGTTGTCGCGTATGGCATCCAGCCGCTTGCTATCCCTCTCCGCCGCCTCAAGCCGCTTCGCCATGTCGGCTAGGATGGCGTGGTGTGCGCGGATGAAGTCAACGGCATCGCCCTCTACATCGGGGCGGTCACAGCCGCGCATTACGCATTCGCAACCATTCCCGTCTAGGCATCGCATTTGGTCTCCCGTGCAGTCCCACGATTCCGCGACCTCAATATCCCGCACCACTCCCGCAAGCTCATCCAGCAGGCTAGGCGCCTTCATCACGTTCTCGTCCATCATCATTCCCATGTCGTGTTTGTCGCCGCCATTACCGCGCAACCGATTGATACGCGTCCGATTTAACGATTACTTAAAATGTGTTACGCGGCAGATTGCCGTCTATACCGTGTTAGTCCACAAAGAACGTGCGTAGAAGAAAACGCTGAAACATCGATTTTGCTTGCACTGTCTTCCATCCATCGCGCTGCGCCGCCCACGAGGGCCTGAAAACCCCGTCGTCCAATACAAGAACAGCGTGCTGGTCTGCGTAGACAGGACAGGCGTAGTCGTGCTCAGCCCAAGGGCCTCCATCGGTGACAATTTTTGGTTCGTGGATTTTCATGTTTTCATTGCTCCGTAGTTCGGCCTAACACTGCGTCCGAGTCGGACGGCCCATTCGGGCCGCCGCTCAACTTAATCGTTAGGCCGCAAGATCTGGCGCAATTCAATCGCCATTGTTCCTGCTGCCATCGTGACGCTTTTGCCGCTCGCGGCTGCTTCGAGTATTGGCAGAACTCTGCTCAATAACGATTCCGCATCTGCGCGCAGCACAAGCTCCCTTCCCGCACCTGGAAGCACGCTCGCTCTGCGATAGAGCCGCTTGCCAATCCCGGTTGTGTAAAGTCTCGCTATCGTTTTCATTTGTAGTCCTCGGCGGCCTAACACTGCGGTCAAGTCGGACGGCGGTACCCGCCGCCGCTTACCTCAAGGGTTAGGCGTCATAACGTGGCGTTTCTTTGATTCTCTGCCGGTATTCATTCACGACAATCCATCTGTCCCCGCGATCCTTTGTGAAAAGCTCGGGGTAGCAGCACGAAAAGTCTGGACAGCACTCGTCATCAATGAAGTTGTGTCTGGGTTTACCAGCCAGCCACGCCTCGCCCTGCTCTACAACCCGCTTTTGGTAATCGTTCATATTGTTTCTCCGTAGCTCCGTGGCACGCCTAACACGTCATTCGAGCTGACCGGCGACAAGCGCCGGCAGCTCAATTCAAGGGTTAGGCCGCTTGTTCCCATCGCAATTTCTGCTGCATGGGGTGTGTGTCGATTCGCGGCCGGCTTGGGCAATCCCAACTGCCGCCACCAGCTGCGCCAATGCAGCGGAAGCCCGCCGCCTTCAAACTAGCGCCGCCTTCCTCGGCCAGCGTGTAGGTAATCAATTTCCTGTAGCCCATCGCCCTGGCTGCGCGCCACGCCGCGCCGTAAAGCATGCTGCATGCGTTTCGCGCTCCGTCTGTGCAGCACCTGGTCACTTCGGCTGTCCAGCCGTCTTGCAGCGCCCGCGCTACTGGCCGGCCAACAATCGCCACGCCATGCACGGTTTCGCCCTCGCTGGCCGCAACGCAAAAGATCGCGCCCGTCACCGGTTTGTGGTGCCGGTGGTGCTGGGCAACATAGGCGTTTGCCTCGCGTTGCGTAATTGGCGTGATCGTGAGCATTCCTGTCCTCGTGGCGCGGCATAACACTACGGTCAAGCGGAGCGCGTACCGCGGCGGCTTAGCTCTGCGTTAGCTGCTACCCGGCGCATGGCGTTTATTAAAGTAAGCGCGCTGCAATCAGATAGGTGAGGGATTTTTGTAGCGTCCGAGTGCTCCTGCCTACAACGCTCGCACCTGAACATATCGGGGTGTGAAGCGTTGTGGCCCATCCACCCAATTCCTGGGTCGTCTAGCGGGCCGGCATACGCAATGGCCGCAAGCATCAGATCGGTTACCGCCATGCCATCACCATCGGCGTCGAGGATTGCGGCATGCTTTTCGCGGACGCTGAAACTCCAGTCGTTGAATTCCTTGATGTACGCAGAAGAGTCAACATCCTGACTTACTGGCGCCGGCCATTTGCATGCCGCAATGAATCCTGCGCGGTATGCCTCGCGCACCATTTCCGCCAACTCCCTCAGCTTGTCTTTCATGCCTGCTTCTCCAGCCCAGAATAAACGCGCCAAGAAGCGTCTAATGCCTTTTTTAAGTCCACGGACGGGTCGTTTTCGTACATGGCGGACAGGTAATTCCACACTGCGAAGGCGTCCATCTTAATTTCATCATTCATGCCTGATTCTCCTGTTCGTCGCGCTTGATGACAACGCACGCATGCGTCTTTGCGCAATCGGTGCAGATGACAGCCCAGTCGCCAACATAATCGGGAAGCTCAGTCGCATCGTCATAATTCATATTGGCATCGTAAAATGCCTTGCAACCGCATATGTCGCACTGTCGGTAATCACACATCGCCATCACGTTTCTCCTGAAGTGGCCCAAGATAAAACCAAGGGTCCGGTTCGTCGCGGTAGCGCATGGCAGAGCACCAGCCCGAAAATGCGGCGGCAGTCATCCAATCTCGGTATATTTGTGGCTCGCCATCTTCTCGTTCCAATGAGTACAAGCGGCAATCCTTAGCCCACCGCTCAAAAGCCTCCCGGTGCATGTCGGTCATGGCTGCACGTCCTTGATTGCCTCGCGCACTGCGAAGACGCACGCACGCGCTCCAGCCTTGAAGTATTCCGCCCGTGCCGGCGTTAGCGAATCGGGAACTTTGATGTTCGCCAGCGCGTCGTTGATCTTCGCTACCAGTTCGTCTTTCGCGGAATCTTTCGCGTCACTCATGCCACTTCCTCCAAATATCGGTTACTCGGCAGATCCGCATAAGCGCCCCACGGCGCATGTACTTCTGCCCAGACACTTACGGGCGAGCCAACACACTCCTTGCGGGCGTAGCGGCATAGATGGCCTTCGCGCCATACCTCTCGTCGGCTCGTGGCGCGGTTGTCGAATATGCCTTCGAATAGGTCGGGTGTGCGGGTCAAAACGGCAGCACTCCGTCATCGTCAAGTTGCACAGTCATGACGCTGACCTTCGCCGACTTACTCACGGCTTGAAGGACGTAGAACTCGCGACGTGGCGAACAGTCGGCAAGGCGCTCAGCCTCAGTCTTTGCCTGTTGATACGTCTCGTGCCGATACGTCGGATTGCCAGACTCGGGCTGCCAGACGACAAAGAATGTTCCAGTGTCCATATTCATCTCCTCAGAATGGGATCTCGTCATCTGCAAACCCGTTGTCAGCCGGAGCTTGCTGAGCTTGTCGCGATTCCTGGCGCGGGCGTTCGGACTGGCCGGACTGACCGGACCTAGCGCCCAGCTTTACTTCCTTGACGTCCACCGTGATGTACGTCTTGCCTTCGTGCTCGCGCGTGCCGAGTTCGCCCTGCACAAGGTGCTTCGTGCCCTTGAGCAAGTACGGCGCAATACGCTCCCCGCGTTCGCCCCAGATGGAGCAATCCAGCCAGACGGTTTTCTTGTTGTCGCCGAAGCCGCTGTCAATCGCGGCGCTGAATCCGGTAACGGCCTTGCCGGCTCCGGTGTGTCGCGTCACGGCATCTTTGCCGAGCGTCACGAGGTCGGTGAAATTGATGGTCATGGTTAGGCCGCCTTCTGCTTGAGTTGAGATTCATACGACGCCACAAGCTGCGCGAATTCCCACAGGTCTTGTTCCATCGCTTCGATGTAGTTGTCGTCACGCTCGAATCGGCGCCACCACAGTTGCTTGCCAACGGGCGCGAGGGCGGGGCAATACAACCCGATGTGCCACCACTTGCGGCCAGTGATCCACATGCAGCCCTGCGCCTGGTCGAAGATGTCACTGGCGTCGTTGTCGATGTGAAACTGGCGCAGCCGGGAAGGGTCAACGAAGCACTTGTATTCAGCGCCGCCGTCGTCGTCGATCAAGCCGTCTGCGCTGGCCCCGAACAGTTCGTCATCGGTCATGATGAAGCCGGCTTCCTGCACGATCAGTCCGGTCTGCATTTCGTGTTCCATGCGAGCGTCCGGCTCCAGCTCATTGCCACGACGCATGGCCCATGTCTGGAAACCTTCGTCCAGTGGTTCGCCGCTGATGCGCTCGATGGCGAGCCGGAACGCGTAGTCCTTCGATGCTTCCGACCATTCGCCACACGGCTTGCCTTCAAGGGCGCGCAAGATGATGGCGGAGCGCGGCACAGCCTTGTATCCGGCATCCTTCGCTGCGTCTTTCTCGGCGGCTCCGGCGCGTACTGCGGACACGAACTGTTGCTGTTGCTCGGTCAGGCATCCAACGCGGCTGCGGGCCGTCTTGAACATGCTGGCGGTAATGCACCCGGCGCGTGCGGCTATCCACTCCGGGCTCCCCTGGTCGCAATGGATGATTTTCATGCGGCGGGTTCCTCGGCCGATTCCTCAGCAATCTCTGCTGGCTTTGATCGGATAGCAGCAAGGCGATCTGTCACTGCCGCCTTCAGCTTGGCGTAACCATCCTTGTCCCCGGCGTTATGCAGGATGCCGCCGCCAGACTTCCACACGTCCTGCAACTCCTCTGACGTCTTGCACTCGTTCGCCTTGTTGACCCACACGCCAGACTCGGCGGACGGCGTCGGCTGATGCTCAAGCACCGCCAAACCTTCGCCAGATTCCGTGTTCAGGTGATGGATTGCCTGTTCCAGCCGTTCCGTTTTCGGCCAGTATTTGTACGCGCGCTTGACGCACGTTTTCTTCGCCATCTCTGTCCAATCGGTGACCCACGGGCAGGAGCGTTTCTTTTCGACCCACGCCTTCCATGCCGACGAACGATCGCGGATCGCGTTCACTTCATCCGTTGTCATCGTCGCCGTGAGGTATTCGCCGTCCGCTGTCTTGACCACGACATAGACGCCGACAATCTCGCCACGATCTGCGCCGAACGGGTTGAAATTGTGCGTCGGGGGCTTGTCGAATCCGTTGAGAACGAACACGTCAGCCTTGCGCACGATGTCGGCTTGCGCCCAGCGCAGTGATCCGGTCTGCATCGCCAGATCCATCAATCCCATGTAGCTGATGTCGAGACAGATTTTCTTGTCGCGCGGCACCAGATACGCCTGCCGCTTCGCCGGATTCAAGCTGATACCGATGGCGGCGACATTGGTCACGGCGTTGATGACGGACTGCCGATTGTTCATCGCAACCGACGTGGCGTAATCGTTCGCCATGATCGCCTGGACAGCGAAGCCGGCCTCACGCTCGAAGTTGATTGAGCGGTCTGTCAGCACCGATAGGAACGAGTCCTTCGTGCCGTAGATGTCCTGCTCGATGATCGCAATGTTATTCATGGCTCATTTCCTCTTTATCGCCGAACAACTCATCCACGTACTGGCTCAGCTCCCGGTTCGCCTTGTAGCGATCAGCGAACACTTCGCGCTGTCTGCGTAGCGCCTCGTCGAATGTGAGTGAGTCGGTCATGGGATTCCTTGCCGGTAAGCGCCGGCTCGCTTGGGAGTGGGAGGCAGTGGCCTTTAGGGCGTCGGTCTAGAACCGCACTCACTGCCATAAATCGAATCTGTGCCGGTCTTTCCCGGCTGTCAGCGCGTTCGGTGACGAAGTGCGCTTGCTTCGGATCAGGCCGCGATGGCCTGGTCGTACACTGCATCGTTCGCAGTTACTGGTTTTGCGCCGATTACGTCGGTCGCCTCTCGCGCTGTCCACAGTCCAATTGCCAGCCTGTCGAAACCAGATCAGCCCCCCAGTGGTGGAGCTGGCGGGAATCGAACCCGCGTCCAAACTGACTCTCAGTTGCTTCATACAGCGATAACCGGGATTGCCAACGACGACGCTCTCGGAATAGGTGCCGCCTTAGCGAACCGTGGGGGGAATCACGGCCTGCCCGCCTCGGCGGCGTAGGGGTTAATCGGTGGGCGGGTTGGGAAGTGGCATCCAGTGGGGCGCATCCCGCACACACGACGGGCCGCTCTTTGTCTGCTCGTAAAAAACGTTTCCGTCGCCCAGATCGACCCGGCACATATCAGTGCACCACTCTCCGCCCCACGACGGACGGAAAATATCGACCGGCGTTCCATCCTTCGGCGCTGTCTCAATCGGCTGCCACTCACTCATCACGCACACCTCTCCACAGCTGGCGGGAAATAATCAGGATCGTTAGCCGGAATCCCGGCGACGATGGAAAGAATCTGGATCACTTGGCACTCCTTAATTCGCGAACTTCAGCGCAGTCCAGACAAGGCCGCATATGCCCGCGTCGATCAGCAGCAGAACGGTGATGACTTGGCGGAATGTCGGCCACGGCTTGAGTGGGGCGCTCATGCGTTCCACTCCTCTTCGGCGGCGGCGAAAACATCCGCCGCAAATTCGATCAGCCAGCGCTCGCGAATCACTCGCCCCATCGCGCACTCGTCACCGTCGCGCATGAGCTTGAGGAAGCGCGCGTCATCCCACGTTTCCGCGTACTGCACATCTGCAAGCGCCTCATTCCAGTGCAGGCCGTCATCCCACCACTGGCCCATGATCCGCAGCGCGATCCGCATAAACGCGCGGTCATCGCCGCGCTCGTCCCATGATTCGGCATCGACCAGGCGCTGCAGCTCGGCCTCGACTACGCGTTCATTGGTCGTGTCGGGATCTTCCGGACGCGGTGCATAGGCACAGATCGGGATGGGGTTGAGTAGGGCGCTCATGACGCACCGCCAACGCGGGCGAGGGCGGCGCGCGCCGATCGGACCGCCGGATGGCTGTTCTGGTATCCACTGTCCTGCATGGAAGTGACGGCTTGATCCAGCGCCTTGATCAGCTCGGCCACGGCGGCGCGGGCAGCCCGCAGATTTTCCGCACTGTCGTAACTCGGGTAACTGGCCGCCATGAATGACTCCATCTCACCCAGCACCGCCAGCACATCCATCGGCCGACCGTTCATTTAGCACTCCCAGCGCGAGCGCCAAGCGATCCATTTGGATGGCTGATCTTGTGCGGGATGCCACGGTTCCATCCACCACCACCGCGATTGATTGCTGACCGTCCCTTTCGCGAACGGTCCCGCGCGTTATCCGCATCTGTTCCGAGAAACAGGTGATCAGGGTTGATGCAGGTCGGGGTGTCGCACTTGTGGCAAACGATCAGGCCAGCGGGTATAGGTCCACGATGGTGCTCCCAAGAAACTCTGTGAGCCGCGTACTGCTTGTTACGCCCAATCCCGAGACGACCGTATCCATTGGTGGAGGTCCGTCCGATCCAGAGCCAGCAGCCGCACTCAGGGACGGGGATGGACCGCTCATCAAGACGACGGGCAATGTCGGCTCGCCGCGCGGCGGGAGAGAGTGGGGCGCTCATGACTGCACTCCGGTGGCGCTGGCGATGGCGGTACGAGCTTCCTGATAAATCCGCTGGGATTTTTCTACTGCCGCTATCGCCGCTTCTTCGCCCACGCACCCGGCACACCACGGCTCGCGGCACTTGTTCCCGTCGCAATGCTCAAGGACTTCGGTGGCGACGAATGGCAGGATTGCAATCAACGCGTCCAGCAACTCCGGCGCCTTGGAGATTAGGCGGGCGTTGGCGGTGACTGTTCGCTTCTTGCTGACGCCATCGAAGCCAGACCACTTCACAATCGTCTCGCCGTTTGGCCCGTGAATTTCATTGATGCGCAGCGGATACTGCGGGCGCAGACGCGCGGCGTAGTGCGACCACGGCCCCGGCGTATGCCCGCTCATGACAGCCCCCTCAACATCTCGACAAACCCCTGCACAGCCGGCGCAGTCCAATACAGCGCGAGCAATGCAGACGCGGCGAGGATCAACAGGTACGCGGCAATACCGCCTTTGACGATCCACGTCGGGACTGGTGGTGGCGTGTGGCCTTGCGACATGCTGGGCGTCGCCCGATAAGCCGGCGCGGACTTCACATCGCTGCGGAACTGACTGCGACGGCTGCGCTGGAACTGTTCACGGCGGGCTTGGAGGTTCGCGTTCATGCGTGATGCTCCTTTTCAGCGCGCTCGGCATAAGCGATGCGCGGCGCGTGGTGGAATGCGATGGCGAGCGACAACAGGGCTTGCAGCTCCGCGTCGGTCATCGAATACGGGTCAGCGAGGTAGTCGCGGGGCGCATTCATGCCGCCGCCCTCCCCACAACCCGCCGCATCACAATCGACCATCCAGCCGGGATGCGATCCATCGGGCCGATGTACGTCACGTACTGCGCGAAACCGTCTTGCATGCGGGCGATGCGGCAGCGGAAGGTGCGGGCGGTCATGCGGCAGCCTCCACGTCAGCCGGCGTCGCATCCGCTGCATTCAGCAGGTCGGCGGCGAGCAGGGCGGATTCTTGGCGGGAGAGGAACAACGTCCCGCAAGACCCTACGAGGATCGTGACCGCCTGGCCGTCGATCTCCGGGTTCGCTGTGCGGATGGCGCTGATGCGCGCATGGACTGCGCTGGTGTGGATGCTTGCCATGACTCAGCCCTCCCGCGCCGCGAGGCCATTGATGCGGCCCTCGATTTCTTGCGCTGACTCGCAACACATTCCGCCGGGGTAGCGCACGTCATACATGCCGGGGACGCCCGGCGTAGGGCCGATGACCGTGGCGGGATAGCCGCCGTTGCCGATGTACTTCGTGCCGACTTCGATGCGTGTGCTGGTCTGCATGACCTGCCTCCCATGCCCAGGTGGTGGGCGATGGGTGAAGCTTATGCGCTTTCGCATAGGTGTGCAATGCTTATTTGCATAGAAATTCGAACTATTTTGCTTTTCCTATGCAATTCAGCATTTTACAAGGCAAAAAAAGACCGCCGAAGCGGTCATGACGCGACCTGACCGGCTACAAATCGCCGGCACGCTGCACCGCTCGCCCGATGATGTAGATGTCATTGGCCTCCGTTGGCGGCACAACGTCGTCGGGATAGGTCCGCTTATCGGGATTCTCGCTGATGATGATCAGGGAGCCATCCGCGCCGCGCCGCAGCGTCTTGATTTTAGCCTCATGCCCGATGACCAGGGCATAGATTCTGCCGTCCACAATGCGGATGTCTGCCGTGTTCACTAGCACGGTGTCGCCGTCGCTTAGCTTGGGGAGCATGGAGTCGCCGCGCACCGGCATCACTTTCAGCGCCGACACCTTGAACCGCTTCCGCGTGATCCATTCGCGAGAAAACGCGAGTTGTCGTGACGTAGGGCGGTATTCCGGCACGGTGCGTCCGGGGCCGGCCGATAGCTCCACGTCCACCACGTCTATCAGCACATCCTGGTCGTCGGCGGCATCCTCTGGCGACACGTCACGGATGGCGTAGGCCGGAATCTGCACTGGCGCGGACAAGTCCCCGTAGCGCAACACATGCAGATCCACGCCCGCATATTTAGCCAGCGGCCTTAGTGTGTTGTCGCGCGGACTCTCACTCTCTCCGGTGTATATGCGATTGAGCGTGGGCTGCTGCATCTTCGCCCGTTCGGCCAGCTCATTGATCGATGCGAGACCGTCACGGCGCAGCAACTCGTTGATGTTGTCGATCAATTTATTCATATCCGTATGATCGCCCGCAACGGGTTATGCAATCCAATGCGTTTGGGTATTGCACTCCTATGCGAAAGCGCATAGGATGCATAGCCATGACCCCCGCAACCGCCATTCAAACCCTCCTCGCGTCCGGCTGGACGGAGGCAAAAATTGCCGCCGAAGTCGGCACGACGCAGCCCACGATCAACCGCATCAAGCGTGACGCAAAGCCGTCGTGGGATGTTGGCGTGGCTGTTGTCGCGCTGGCCGAAGCTGCCACTGCCACGCAGGAGGCGGCGTGAGATGGCTAAGAAGTCCGCAACCCTCGCTTCAAGAATTCGTACAGCCATCCGCTGTATGTCGCCTTGTGCGCCCAGCGAACGAGCTTCCAGTACCCCGCCGTCAGGCCAAACGCTGAGCCGCCCAACGCTACGTAGGTTAGGACTGGCTTGGCGGAAACCATGGCTTGGAATCCCGTTTGTATGTCCGTCGGCGTCAGTTGAAACGCCCACAGCGCGAACAGCGCAAGGCACGCAATCGTCAGATGGGCAAGCGCAATCAGCATCCACGACACCAGCACCGCGAGGCGCTGTATGAAGTGCCACGCGACGTTTACCGCATCCACCCCTGAGCTGAATACCGGCTCCATGTCGATCCCCTTGATTTTGTTCCGCCCAGCTTACTGCGCGGGCGGGAGCTTTTCTGTAGGCGTTTTCCATGGAAAAAATTTTGGCTCATCCGCGATGCGAAGTGGTGCGAACCCATGAGAACTGACGCGAATCAATGCGAACTGGCTTTCGATGCCCCGGACAACGTAATCACGTTGTGTCGATCCGAAGCCCATGCCGTGCAGATTTGCTTGGCGCTGGCCGAACGTCGACTGGGTCGTGACCAACGCACGGTGGCGGCGATGTGCGGATGGAAATCCGATAGCTGTCTGAGCGAGATCGCATCGGAAGCCAACAAGCGCCGCATGCCAGACAGCCGTCGTGATCGGTTCGCCCTGGCGACCGGATGCAACCTGCTCAACCAGTACGCCGAGCGGCAAGAAACACTGCGATTGGCCGCTGGTAAGACGACGGAGCGCGACCGCATGGAGTACGCAGCAGCGGCATGCATGGCTGCGTGGAGTAAGGCTGCATGAGCGCTCAGCACACCTTCACCGAGGCCCGAATCCGCGTTCTCGGCGCGGCATGCAACGTCGCCATGCTCAAGGGTGACGACGTGGCTGCGCGGCGCATCTGGGCCGATTACAAGGCGGCTCATGCCGCGCGATCGCCGGAGGTTGTGGCGGAACTTGAGGCAAGGATGGGGGTGCGGCAGTAATGACCACCGCAACCATCAAGAAGTGGGCTGATTTCCAGCACTACAAGAATCGCTGTCCGCCTTGGATCAAGCTGCAGAAATCCATCCTTGATGACTTTGAGTTTGCATGCTTGCCAATTGCTAGCAAGGCGCTAGCGCCGCTGTTGTGGTTGCTAGCAAGCGAGTCGATGGATGGCTCGGTGCGCATCGACCCAGACTGGCTTGCCTTCCGCCTTCGCTTCACGGTCTCCGACATAGAGGATGGTCTAACTCCATTGATCGACAAGGGATTTCTTGTTCTTGCTAGCGGCGTGCTAGCGCCACGCTTGCATGGTGCTTGTCTAGAGGGAGAGGGAGAGGGAGAGGAAAAGAAAGCTCTTGAGCAGCAAGCTGCTCGAAAGATCGCTCCTGCAAAGACTCCCTCACGCTTCGCCGAGTTCTGGAGCGTCTACCCGGTCAAGAAGGGCAGGGCGGACGCTGAGGCGAAGTGGAAGTCCCGCAAGCTGGACGCCATCGCCGACACGATCATTGCGGACGTGAAGCGCAGGATCGCCGAGGATCGCCAGTGGCGCGACGGCTACGTGCCGCACGGTTCGACCTACGTCAACGGACGTGGATGGGAAGACGCCATCGAGCCGGGGCGCAATGCCGCGAATAGCGAAACCCCTGATTACCTCGTGGGGGCGATCTGATGCGCGCCTGCGAGATTTCCGCCGCACTGTCGGCGCAGATTGAAACCGTGGTGCGGCACCTGTTGCCGAACGGTCGCCGCGTCGGCCAGGAATGGCGCATCGGCGGGACTGATGGCGAGGCCGGCAAGTCGATGGGCGTGCACATGTCTGGCGAGAAGGCCGGCGTATGGCTGGACGGCGCGTCGGGCGAGACGGGCGACGCCATCGGCCTGTGGATGGCCTGCCGCCGCGTGGATCTTCGCACCGCGTGCATCGAGGCGATGGAGTTCTGCGGCATTCGCGAGGATCGCCCGGAGCATCATGCCAAGACGTACCGCAAGCCCGACCGCGACGGCGTGCATGCGCTGAGCGCTGAGCATGCGGCGTGGCTCCGCGACGTGCGCAAGCTGCCTGATGCGAGCCTGAAGGCATACCGGCTGGCAAGCCGTGGCGATCGCCTGATGTTCCCGTTCCTCCGTGACAACGAGCTGGTGTTCGCCAAGTACCGCAAGTTGCCCAAACAGTTCAGCGCCGAGGCGGAATGCGAGCCGATCCTGTTCGGATGGCAGGCCATCGACCCGACCGCGCGCGCCGTGGTGATCTGCGAGGGTGAGCTGGACGCGATTGCATGGCATGCCTGCGGCTTCCCGGCTCTTTCCGTGCCGACCGGGGCGGGCGCGCACAAGTGGATCGAGGGTGAGTTCGATGCGCTGTCGGTGTTCGACACGATCTACCTTAGCCTGGACATGGACGCGGCGGGCCAGAAGGCTGTGCCGGAGCTGTGCGAACGGCTGGGACGCGAGCGGACGAAGGTGGTCACGCTGCCGTCGAAGGACGCGAACCAGTGCCTTATCGACGGCGTTTCGCCGGAAACGATCGCGCTTTCCTTGCGCGATGCCCGCACGCTCGACCCGTCCGAATTGCGCAGCGCGTCGGAGTTCGCCAGACGCAATCTGGGCCGAATACAACCGCACCGACGAAGGCATCTTGCTGCCGTGGCCCAAAACCCACGAAACGATCAAGTTGCGCCCGGGTGAGTTGTCGATATGGGCCGGCATCAACGGGCACGGCAAGTCTGCCGTGGTCGGCAACGTCATCGGGCATGCGGCAATGGATGGCACGCGCTGCTGCGTCGCGTCGATGGAATGGCGCACGCCGCTATGGCTCGCCCGCATGGGCCGGCAGATCGCAGGCACAGGCAAGCCGACCCGCGCATTCAGCGATCACATCACGGCGCAGTACAAGGACTCGCTGTGGGTGTTTGACGTAGCGGGCGCGGCAAAAGCTGGCCGCATCCTCGAAGTGTTCGCCTACGCCCGCCGCCGCTATCGGATCGAGCTGTTCGTGATCGACAACCTGACCAAGTGCGGGTTCGCGGATGACGACTACGCCGGTCAGAAAAAGTTTGTCGAGGCGCTGGCCGACTTTGCCCGCATGAATGATTGCCACGTCTGTCTTGTGGCGCACATGCGCAAGTCCGACAGCGAGGACGCGCCGAGCGGAAAGATGGGCGTCAAGGGTAGCGGCGGCATCACCGACATGGCGACCACGGTCTTTGAAATCTGGCGCAACAAGGCGCGAGAGAAAGCCCTTGCGCGCGAGGCCGCGACGCAAATCCCACTGCCTGAGAAGTACCAGCCCGATGGGGAGTGCGGAGCCGACACGTTGCTGCTGGTGCTGAAGCAGAACGCGACAGGCAATGAGCCGACCGTCCGACTGTGGTTCGACAAGGGCAGCACGCAGTTCCTGGCCGGATCGTCGCACAACCCACGACCGATGATTTCGTTTTCCACCGCATCGAGTGCAGTGGCATGAATCAGCGCGACCAAATCCGCCGCGACTTCCCCGAGTGCGCAGCCATGACCGAAGAACTACGCGCCGCATTTGGCCCCGGCGTGAAACCTCTTTATTTCAGCGAGGACGGCAAGACGATGGGCAAGGAACAGGCATTCGATGGGACGGACGTGGACAAGCTGATGAGGTTGATTGATGGGCCAGTGACCCACGGAAGGACTAGGAAATGAACTGGCTTCGTGACCCCGACTTTTGGCGCGCACTTGGAATGTTTATCTGCCTTGGTGGCGCAATGACTCTTACCGTTCTGTCTGCGAAGGGAGCGATCTGATGTTCCCTCTCGCCGAATTCGATTCGATTCCACTGGTGCGCGCAAACGAACTGCTGACTCTATGGGGTCACCGCATGGGTCCGCTGCTGCGCGGTAATAGTGGCTCGCTTCATTGCCATGCGTTGTTCGCTAACGGCGATCCCGTTGCCCTCGCATGCACATCCAGCCTGATCCGTGAGCATGTCGGTGGTGGTTTGTCGCATATGACGCGAGCGAACACCGTCGAGCTTAGTCGTCTATGCGCAGCTAACCCATGGGCGTGCCGTGTTGTGTTGCGGCTGTGGCGCGAGCTTGTGTTTCCCGGACTCGGCGTGGCGGCAGCCATCAGCTATCAGGACGCCGATATGCACACCGGGAATGTGTACCGATTTGACGGATGGAAGCGCGAGGCGTTTTCGCGCAGCGGGACCGATCAGCGAACTGGGCGTAAGGGGCGCAACAAATATATCTGGGTCTGGCCAAGCAAGGATATTGCCGCATGAAGAACGACAAGCTGATCCGCCTCGCCGACATGGACGCTAAGAGGGGTGGGCGATGAGTGCCGTGATGAAAGCATCCGTGGCTGGCGAGTTGGTCGAGGCCGACGAGTTCTTCGCTCCGACACCCTACGGCCTGATTGATGGCCTGTTCGGCCAGTACAACGCGATGCGCGCCCGAGTCGAACGCCTGTCCGCACTGATGGACGACGAGAACGGCATGGCGCTGGGTTACTTCAAGACCGGCAACGCGAACGACGATAGCCGCTTCCCGGATGCGTCGCGCCTGTTTCGTGTCGGCCCGGCGATCAAGGCGCTGGATGCTGATTTCTGGCAGCGCACATTGAACCTGACGGACGTATACAACGCGATGCCGCAGAAGCGCCGCGACGAATGGAACGAATCCATTCGCGAACTGAAGACGCCGGAGTTCACCGAAGACAACGTGTCCGCGACGATGGAGGCGCTGATGGCTGCGCGCGGGCAGTTCCTTGCGGAACGCGTAGACGGCATTTTTCGCGGCCTGTCCGGCGAGCACGTCACGAACAGCCCGATGGCGTTCGGCAAGCGGATGATCCTGTCGTACATGTTTAGCGATTGGGGTGGCGTCAATTCGAGCAAGTCCGGTCTCGTCAATGATCTGCGCGCCATCATCGCAAAGTTTATGGGCCGCGATGAGCCGCACTGGGCTGCGAGCGAACAGGTGCTGAAGGCGGGCATGGGACGCCACGGCGAATGGATGTCGGTGGACGGCGGTGCGCTGCGGATTCGCGTTTACCTCAAGGGAACGGCGCACCTGGAGGTTCACCCTGACATGGCGTGGCGCTTGAACGCCATCCTCGCCAACCTCTATCCGCGCGTGATACCCGCGAGCAGCCGCACGAAGCCACCGAAGCGGACCAAAACCTTCACGATGATGGGACGTCCGTTGCCGTTCGCTGTATTGGCCTTGCTGGCGGGTTGCGTGAATCGCGGCACCAATGACGTAAGTCTAGGTTACTGCAAAGAATCCGAAATCAAGCCGGCACGCAAGGAGGCCATTCGTGTGCTGGAAAGCATCGGCGGCGCCATGCAGCCAGACGGCCTGACCATCCGGTTTGGTTATGACCCGCGCGACGTGCTGCGCGAGATTCAAGTGTCGGGCTGCGTGCCGGATCGTGTCTCGCACCAGTACTACCCGACCCCAGAAACCGTGGCCCGCGCCGCAGTGGACATGCTGGACGCTGGCGAGCTTGGAGATTGCACGTTCCTTGAGCCGAGCGCCGGGCAGGGCGCCATTGCTTCGATGCTTCCGCCTGACTTCACGCAATGCGTCGAAATCAGCGGCTTGCACTGCACGATTCTGGAAGCGAAGGGCTACAAGGTCGCGCAAGGCGATTTCCTTGTGTGGGCCGAAAAGGCGAGCAGCGAGTCGCGGCTGTTCGATCGCGTCTGCATGAACCCGCCCTATAGCGAAGGCCGCTATCTCGCCCACCTGCAAGCCGCTGCGTCACTCCTCGCGCCCGGTGGCCGTGTCGTTTGCATCCTGCCCGCATCGCAGCGCGGCAAGGATCTGATTCCGGGGCTGGATTACGAATGGTCGCCGGTATTCGCCAACCAGTTCGCCGGCACGTCGATTGACGTTGCCATCTATGCCGGGAGTAAAGCCGCATGACCCCGAATGAATCCGCCGCGATCCTGCGCCAGCACAACGTATGGCGTCGCCACGATGGCGATGAGCCGATGGAAATGCAGCCGCCGAAGTTGCTGGGCGAGGCTATCGACGTTGCCGCGAAGTACATCACGCAAGCCGAGACGATGGAAACCGTGCTGCGGCAGATCGCCGGCATGAAGCGGCGCACGAAAGAACAGCGGCTGGCGAAGTCGTGCGTGGTGTTTTTCGATGCGATGGAGGATCACAAGTGAGCACGCAGACCGAATCGCAGGCGTGGACTGAAATGCTTTCCACGGAGCAACGCAAGTTCCTCAACGCCATCTGCGGCGACCTTGCCGCGCAGATTGCATGGCATGGCAACCGGCTCACGAAGGACGACTGGCGGCACATGATCGCTGGCACCGTGCTGGGCTGGCGAATGATGCCGGGCATCGACCTGGGTGACGGCAAGCCGGGGATGGTTATGTTGGGCGGCTCAAGTCTTGATCTGCGCAAGGCGGAGTGCGCAGAGGCCATCACGATGGCGCTGCAAATCGGCGACCACCCGGACGAACAGGGGCTGAAATGCCGCCCGGTGCGCTGGTGTGATGCGGTGCTGCTGGGTCTCGGGTTCAACCCGGCTGATTTCCGGGAGGCCGCATGAAGGCCATCGACCTGTTCGCCGGAGCCGGCGGCTTCACAACCGGCGCAGAAATGGCTGGCGTCGAAGTGGTGTGGGCCGCCAATCACTGGCCCGAAGCCGTGCAAGTGCACGCGTCCAACCATCCCAGCACGGCCCATGCCTGCCAAGACCTTCACCAGACCGACTGGCGCACGGTGCCGGCGCATGACTTGCTTATGGCCTCGCCAGCCTGCCAAGGGCACAGCAAGGCGCGCGGAAAGGAAAAGCCGCACCACGACGCGCTGCGCAGTACCGCATGGGCTGTCGTGTCCGCTGCCGAATTCCACAAACCACCGTTCGTGGTGGTTGAGAATGTGCCGGAATTTGCGAAGTGGGCATTGTTCCCCGCGTGGTGCTCCGCGATGCACGCACTTGGCTATGCGCTGTCGCCGATGATTCTGGATTCAGCCGACCACGGCGTGCCGCAACACCGCCGCCGCCTGTTCATCGTTGGCACACGCACGGATCACCCGATCGAGCTTCGCATGCCGGAACGTGAGCATGTCGGCGCGTCGAACATCATCGACTTCAATGCTGGACGTTGGTCGCAGATCAATAAGCAGGGTCGGTCGCCGAGAACGATGGGCCGTGTTGCCGCTGGCCGGCAGGTATTCGGCTCGCGATTCCTCACCGCCTACTACGGCAACGAATACGGCGGACGCTCACTGTCACGTCCGCTCGGCACGCTGACCACGAAAGACCGCTATGCCGTGATCGACGGCGACCGCATGCGGATGCTGACCGTTGACGAAAACCGGCGGGCGATGGGCTTTCCGGCCAGCTACAAACTGCCGAACAATCACGCCGATGCGATCAAGATGCTGGGCAATGCCGTGGTGCCGATTGTTGCGCGCGACGTGATCCAGGCATTGCAGGCGGCCGCATGAAGCGCACTCCGATCGCCCGCAAGACTCCCATGAAGGCCACGACGATCCGCGCCAGCGGTAAGCGCAAGGCGTCGCGGCCAAAGATGACGCCGGCCCGTGTGAACGCGAAGGGCCAGCCGTGCACGTTACAACTTCCCGGCTGCTATCCCGGCCCGGATAACGAACAGGTGCAGCTCTGCCACCTGCGCATGTTCGGTGGTGGCGGCACGGGCCTGAAACCACACGACGCCGAAGCGATATTTGGCTGCACGCACTGTCACGACCTTATCGACGGGCGCCGGCATCTGATCCCGGAGCTGCGCGAACAGGTGAGCTTTTTTGAACACATCGCATGGGCGCTGATCCGAACCGGGCGGCTCCAACGCGAAGCTGGCGTGTCTATTTGGAAAGGAGAAAAGTAATGCAGCCCATCCACATTGAAACCCTGTCCGCGAAACCCGCAGCGGCACAGATCGTCAACATCCTGCGCAACAGCTCCGCGCCGTGGCTGGTCTGGTCAGCGAATGACGAGGGCTACCTGATGGCTCCGGCATCGAGCCATGCAGCCTACGCCATCCGCCGCTATTACCCGGAAATCGTAGCGGGCGAATACTTGGACGACCCGACGCCCATCATTGCCGCCAGCCTTGTTTCTGCCCGTGCCCGTGCTGCTCTCAGCGGCCCGGCAAGGACGCCAGATCGGAAGGCATGGGAAGCGCAGTACAAGCGCAAGCGCCGCGCACTGGCGAAGGCTGCGGCATGAGCAGCAGCTATGAAACTGCCAAGCACGGCAACGATTTGCCGCAAGCCAAGCTGACTCCCTTGTTGGTGGTCGAGATCCGGCGCCGCAATGAGGAGAAGCAGAAGCGCATCGCTGAACTGAATGCGAAGTACAGCGCGAAGGCCATGGCCGATGACTTGGGGGTGCATGTGCGAACGATCGAAAAGGTGCTGCGTTACGAAACGTGGAGGCATGTGGCATGACCTGCACCAAGCGAGCATATGCGACCAAGGGCGAAGCGAAGCTGGCCCTACGCGGCATCCGCAGCTTCCGCCGGCATCAGGGATCGAAGCGCCAAGAGGATCACGCCTACCGATGCCCGATGTGTGGCGCGTATCACTTGGCGAGTTGGAACATTTGGACAGGACGCGATGTGATCGAGCGGATTCGGAAGGAGGCGAGGGGATGACGGTCAAGCCCAAGCCCTTTCGGCTCACCGCGCCGAAGCCGCCCGTTCCGACGGAGTACGACGAGCAGGCGGCGTTGATCGAGTGGGCCGATCTGGCGAGCAAGAAGTGGCCGGAGCTGAAATGGCTGCATTCGATCCCGAACGGCGCGCACACGCACATCGTCACGGCAATGAAGCTCAAGAAGTCCGGTGTTAAGCGAGGGGTTCCAGACCTCAGTTTGCCGGTATCGCGCCACGGCTATCACGGTCTCTATATCGAACTCAAAAGACAGCGCGGCGGGCGTGTCGATGCGGATCAAGTTGCATGTCACACCTTCCTGCGCGATGCGGGCTACTTCGTGACGGTCTGCAAGGGTTGGGAAGCGGCGAAGAATGAAATTCTTGATTATCTGAAGGGGTGAGCCAATGAACTACGCACACTTTGCCGAATACGTCCGCAACATCGAAGATGACCTGGTGCAGAAGTTTGGCGTATCGCGCGACGGTGCTAAACGGATCGCGCAGCGGCTGGAAATCGACGGCACGAAGGACTATATCGAGTCGAGGGATCGCAATCAGCTCATTATCGAATACAAGGAGCTTGGCCCGAGAGTTATCGCTGAACGAATGGGCGTATCCCTGAGTACCGCGCGCAATAAATTCAATGCGGCGGTAGCGCAAAATTCGCCCAATTATTTACGCTCCGCCTAGCGCGCTAAAAAGGTTGAATAGACACCAATCCAAAGAGGGTTGGTGAAATGAATCAGTTAGCCGAAGTCGAATTGCAAAACGAGCTGGACACGCTGCGCCATTGCGCGTCCGGCCTGACCTTCGCCGAAGCGCCCGAAACGTTCAAGGATATCGAATCGACCAAGGTTCGATTGAACGTGCTGCGCGATCCCGATCACTACCAGAAATTGCAGGCTGAGTCGGCTGCGAAACGGGCGCGCCATGTGCGGCGTGGGGGGCGGTGATGCACGCACACACGCCGCCATTCACCAAGCCGACCGGCGCTTACGACTCGCGCCGGCTGTTCCCCGAGGATTCCGCCGAGCGCAAGGAATACCCGGTCTATTCCGGCGCACTGCAATACTTCCCGTCTGCGCTCGCTGCCGTGGCGAATCACAGCTTCAAGGGCAACGAGAAACACAATCCCGGCCAGCCGCTACATCACGACCGCGCGAAGTCTGGCGACGAAGCTGATGCACTGATGCGTCACTTGATGGAAGGCGACTACGTGGGCATGGCATGGCGTGCGCTGGCGCTGCTGCAAAAGCATCTTGAGGCCAACGGTGCGCCGATTGCGCCGGGTGCGAGGAATGTTCAGGGTGTGCCAACGAAAGGGTGCTTGGCCGAACTTGTGCGGGAAACCCAATCATGGGGCATGTACGCGGACGCCGACATTCCCGCAAAGACAGCGAGCACTGACCTCGCACCGAAGTGGTCGCCGCAGTGGCTGGCCGAGCAAGGCGTGCCTGCCGAATCGTCCTACCTCGCCAGCTTCAGCCCGAACGATTTGCAGGCCGAGACGTTGCGCGAATACGGCATTGGCGACGTAACGCGCCATCCGATGCACGCCGAAGCGCTGCGCGACGAATACGAAAAGGCCGATGGAGAAACAGGGGTATGACGATCATGACCGATGCATCAACGCGGCGTGCACCGACTCCGCCCGCACCGCAACGCGGCGGGATTGGTTTTTCTGGCCTGCTGACTGTCCTGTTTATCGGGCTGAAGCTGACCGGCGCAATTTCGTGGTCTTGGTGGTGGGTACTTTCTCCACTCTGGATCGGGCCGGCCATCGTGCTGCTGATCGTGGTGATTTGGCTGCTTGCGGCGGCGCTGTCATGAACGCCAACAAATCCGCCGTCCTGTCCATGCTTGCCGATGGCCTGAGCCAGCGCGAGGTAAGCCGCCGCACGGGCGTCTCGCGCAAGACGCTGTGGCGCTGGGCCGAATCCATGCCGAAGCCGGATGCGGCGCCGCGTAGGCACATCTACGTGCCGGATACGCAGGTCCGGCAGGGCGTCCCTACCGACCATCTGCCGTGGGTCGGCAAGTACATCGCCAAGATGAGGCCAGACGTGATCGTGCTGGCCGGCGACTGGTACGACTGCCCGAGCATGTCCACCCACGACGCCCCCGGCTCTCGCGCGAAAGAGGGTGCGCGGTACATCGACGACATCAAGGCCGGCAGCGACGCGCTCGACGCCTTCATGAAACCGATCCATGTCGCGATGAGCAACGGCACGTGGAAGCCCGAGATGCACGTCACATTGGGCAACCACTGCGACCGTATACGCCGCTGGCTGGAAAGCAACCCAGTAATGGATGGTGCTATCGGCTATCAGGACTTTGGTTTCGTCAAACATGGGATCAAGGTTCACGACTTTCTTGAGCCGGTGATTATCGACGGCATCGCCTACAGCCATTATTGGGCGGCGCCGATGACTGGCCGAGCCTACGGCGGCATGGCGTCAACGATTCTCGGCAAACTGGGGCACAGCTTCACGCAGGGGCACCGGCAGGTGTTCGAGTACGCCTCGCGCAATAGTCAAGTGACCGGGCACGAAATCATTGGACTGATCGCGGGCGCGTGTTACGTCCACGCCGAGCCGTATCTCGGCTATCAGGGCAACTCGCATTTTCGCGGGATCGTTGTCAAGAACGAAGTCCGCGATGGGCACTACGACATCATGCGGGTGAGCTTGGATTATCTGTGCCGACAAAATAACGGCGGCATGAGCCTGCGCAAGTATCTGGAATCCAAGTATCCAAAATCGTCATGGGAGCACATCAAGTGAACGCGCAAGTTGCCGCAACGCAAACTTGCACGAAGTGCGGCGTAGCAAAGACGCTGGACTGCTACAACATGCGTCACGCGCGCGGCCAGCTTTACCGGCAGTGCCGCGATTGCATGGCGTCGCGCAAGTGGGCTGCGAAGCATCCCGAAAGGCACCTCGCGTTTCAGCGGCAATGGGTGGCGAAAAACCGTGACCGTGCACGCGCGATATGGCGTGACATGGCCGCAAGACGCAGGAAAGACCTTTCGTATCGTCTTGAAAACCGCATTCGCTGCGGCATCTACGCGTTCTTGAGTGGGCAAAAGAAAACGGTGGGCACGTTCGAGCTTGTCGGGTACTCGGTGGGCGAACTTCGTAGCCACCTTGAGCGCCAATTCACCAAAGGCATGAGCTGGGAAAACATGGGCGAGTGGCACATAGACCATATCGTCCCTTTAGCCAGCTTCACGATTACCGGCCCCGACGATCCCGAATTGCGCCGTGCATGGGCACTGCCGAATCTCCGCCCGTTATGGGCTGCCGACAATATCGCCAAACGTGATAAGCGAGTGACCCTATTATGAGCGAGCACTACGAAAACGCCGAGCAGCGGTTCACTTTGGCACGGGAGGCCGTATGAACCGATTCCACAAAGCATGGCTTGCCCTGACCGGCGAGCTTCCCGAGACGCGCGAAGTGGTGCGCAAAGTGCCTGTCTACCTTATCGGCGACCTGCATTCGACGTGGCTCTATCGAGTCTGCGTTAGCGGCTACTTTGCGCTGCCCCATGAGTACAAGTATTTCAGCACCATCGAAGCAGCGCTGAACACCGGACGCCCCGTGACAAAGGTTCCGGCAGTGCGTGCCGAGAACGGGTATTTCATTCCGTGCGATAGCTTGGCGCTGGTCGAAGTGGAGGACGCATGAACGCCGTCGCCATCCCGCAAGCCGTAGGCGACTGGTCGCTCCGTGGTGTAGACGCCGACCAGGTATTCGCCAGCCAGCAATTGAGCGATACGGCCATGACCGCCGCAGTGCGCGTCACGTCACGCTTTGACCCATCATTCCCGGGCTGGTTCCTGTACCGCCGCGTCGTGGCTGGCGTTGGCCTGTTCGACCGACAGCTTGAGGCGTGGGCAGTCTCTAACGCCCGCATGCTGTCGCGTATGACCAAGGACAACGGTAGGCAGTACATTTCAGCGGCCACGCGAGGCAAGCCAGGGTGGATCGCACAGGCGGGCCGTGACGCCTTGGACTTCGCCATTTATGGGCGGTATGCCGAGTCGCTGGAATCCCGCGCTGACAGGTTCGGCGTGCACCACAAGACGTACAAACAACTCCGTGATCCGATCAGTGCGTGCATGTGGGTTGGGCTGGATACATTTCGATCCGAAATTCATGCTGAATACTTTCGCGTTCGCCGGCAGGAAAAACGCGGATGCTGAAATAGCCATGTAAAATGGTAGGTGAAAACAAAATTTAGGCTGCCTTCGGGTGGCCTTTCTTTTTCCGGGCACGGCCTCTACTCGCGTAATTCCCCCGAGAACAGCTAGAACAGGCCCGGAAGCCGCCCGCCACCGAAAGGGCGATGTGGCGGCATCTTTTTTAGCGTACAGCGCCCCTAGTTCAGCGTCGCAAGACGGTCTCGGGGATGGCAGAGGCGCTACCAAATTCGACGGCAGCCACGACGATAGCTCTGGCTGAGAAGGTTGCGGGTTCGCGACCGTTACGTCGATTCACTTTTGGGGACTGCATCGTTATACCGGCCACGCCTGCAAACGTGGCGATCTCGGGAGCCCGGTTACCTGGCGCAAGATTGGAAACCCGGATGCAGCATGGCGGAGCCGATCACCCCGCATTCCCCAATCAATCAAGAGATGCCCTTCAATGGGCGACGCGGGGGCGATCCGCCTTAACAAGCGCACTCATTCAACGCCACGGTTGATCCGGCGTGATTCAACCCGCGACGTGAATAGATAAATGCGTCAAGAAACCGCATAGCATCGCCGTTTTTTGACATATAGCGCATAGATCGAGGCAGCCATGACTGACGAAACCGACAAGGTGGCAGAGGTCTGGATTGCCGATGGTGAGGCATGGTTTCCGGATGCTCCGGCATTATGCGCACGTCTTGGTGCTGACTACCTGACTCACTCCGATGGCGAGCTATATGCCGGACTGAAAGGCAAGGGTGAGGTCGCACTGGCGGATCTGCTCGCCGCCGAAGGCGCCAAGTCACGCGCTAGCGCCGTAGTTACGCCGATCAAATGAACCTGTCTGATGCTGGCCTAGCGCTGATCCAGTCGTTTGAGGGTCTACGCCTCGTTGCGTATCCCGATCCCGGCACGGGTGGCGAGCCCTACACGATCGGCTACGGCCACACGGGCGGCGTGAAGCGCGGCGACACATGCACGATGGCACAGGCTGAGGCATGGCTTGCGCTGGATACGCAGAGCGCCGTGCGCGGTGTTGCTGATGCCATCAAGGTTCCGGTCACACAAAGCCAATTCGACGCGTGCGTTTCCCTTGCCTACAACGTTGGGCTAGGCAACTTTCGCGCGTCAACGTTACTCAAGCTGCTGAACGCCAGTCAGTACCAAGCGGCAGCAGATCAATTCCCCCGATGGAACCGCGCCGCTGGCAAGGTTCTGCCCGGACTCACCAACCGTCGTGCGAAAGAGCGCGCATATTTTCTAGGGGCGCCCGCATGATTGACTGGACGGCAGTAGGTGGCGCGGTAGGCATGGTGCTTACCGGCGCACTGGGCTGGCTTGGCGGCAAGGGTAAGCGCGAAGTCTCGGCCGCGCAGGACAACGCCCAGATTGCCGACTACCGGGCCGATCAAGCCAGCGCCGATGCCAACGCGAAACAGATCCAGTCGCTAATGCAACGCACAGCCGACCTGGAATCGAAGTATTCCGCGCTGTGGGACGAGCTGCAAAAGGAAAAGATCGCCGGCAGCAAGCTACGTGATCGCGTGCACCAGTTGGAAAGCATCCTACGCAACAACAACATTCCCGTGCCGGCTGAGCTATGAGCCTGCCGGATCGCCTGTATCTGTGGGCGTGCCACCTGTACGTGGCCGCTTGCGTCGCACGGATCATCTAACCCATGCGCATCCTTGCCGCCCTGCTATGTGTTGGGCTGGCGAGCTGCACAAGTTTCGGCACGGTAAAGAATGCGGCGGTACATGTCCAGGTCGACGATGTGAGCTGTAGCGCTACGGCGATTGGGCCGCATGCCCTGTTATCGGCCGCGCACTGTTTCGAATGGCCGTACACGCTGACGATCCACATGCAGCGCATCTAGGTTAAACGGGTGATGCTGGACGGCAATGATCACATCATTCTGATCGTGGAGCACACGTTCGATCACTGGGTGAGGCTTGGCAAGGCGGCATAGGGCGATCCGGTCTACATCATCGGCAATCCGGGCGGCTGGCTTGACCAATACCGCCACGGCTATGTGGCTGGAGCCGCGTATGTGCGCGACAAGTTGGCGACAAGCTACGACCTGCGGATATTCCCCGGTGACTCCGGGAGCGGCATTTTCAATGAGAACAACCAGCTTGTTGGCGTGGTCAGCTTCATCTACACGATGAGCAACGACGCCGGCATGTTGACAATGGCGGGTAGTTGGCCGCTGGCCTTCACGTCCGAACAGTGGCGCGAGGCTAGGCAATGATCGTCAAGACTATGGCTATCCTGCTGGCGCTCGCCATCGCCGCCATAGGCATCCAGCAATGGCGCGTGAGCCACTACAAGGCGCGGGCCGAATCGCTGCAATCCGTAGCTAACACGCTGCACGACGCGAATCTGGCCAATCAGGCGACGATCGTTGCCTTGAAGGCCGCAAACGACAAGTGGGCGCGCGACAACGCCGCGAACCTTGCTGATGCGAAGGTCTACACCGATGCAGCGATGGCGTTCGCGAAGAAACAACAGGCCGAAGCGGACGCGGCGAAAGCGAAACTCAGGGCCATCTATGAGCGCCAACCGGATGCGAAGGCTTGGGCTGATGCTCGCGTGCCTGATTCCGTTGTGCGCGTGCTCGCCCAAAGCGGTAAGGACTGAGACGGTCGCGGTAAAGGTTCCGGTCTACGTCCAATTGCCTAGTGATCTGCTGACCGTTTGCACGGTAGCTGCCCCGGCAACGTGGACAAACGGGACGCTGCTTGAGTACGCATTGCAAATTAAAGCGTGCTTGAGCGCGTCGAACGACAAGTTAATCAGGATTAGAGGGTTGCAGCCGTGATCATCCTCGCCCTGCTGATCCTGCTGGCAATCGTCTGCGGGTATAGCTGGCTGGCGTACCGGATCGGAACAACAGTGCCGCATGACGGAGAGGTGCTGGTCAGGTTCGTAAGGGATACAGATACGGGTGACTTGGTTAGCAAGCAGGGCCACAGGCTGGCTTATGGTCGCGTGCCGTCGTGCTGGCGGGTGAAACCAGAGGACTTCCCGCATGACGAGACGGACTGAACACGACCAGCGCGAGGAATTGCATGCGGCGCTTGGGCACAAAATGATGGGGACTAGCTCAATTGGCAGAGCGGCCGGCTCTAACCCGGCGGCGGCTGAAACGCCCGGTGCAGGATCGTTGCCTGCGTCCCCCGCCAATCACGACAAATACCACGCCGCAGGCATTGCCGCGATGGATGCCTATGGCGCGGCCTGTATGGACGCCGGCAAGTTCCCAACCGGACAAGGCTACCTGGATGCCGCTGTTGAGGGCATGGCTGCCGCTATGACTGGCGACATGGTGCGCAAGTCGATCGGCGAGATGCTGGAACGCTACGTGGACGACGCCACTGGCGCATAGGTCAGCGCTGACTGGTGGCCCGGTATGCCCCATGACGCCTGACGAGCGCGCCGACGAATTGGCCTGCGATCTGCTGCGCCGTTACAACAAGCTGGGCGAGGTTGGCATTGTGATTCGCACGCATGGCGCCGAAGTGAGCACGATCATGCCGAATGGCGACCGCGCTTACATCGCGGACGTGTTGAGGCGTGCCGCAGACAGTATCGAGGCCGCATGAACCGCATCCGCAACGCCATCCGCGCTCTATTCGTCCGCAACCCCACGATCACGGTCGAGGTAACCGGCGATACCTGGAGCTGCCAGTGGAAGCACATGACGCCCGATGATGCTGCACGGCTGATGTACGGCATCGCTGATGCTGTGGCGGATCGGGCGTTCTCTGAGGCTGTTTGTAGCGCTACGGTGCATTGATGCCTCGTCGTATCCCGATAACCGAGGCCAAACGCGTTGCCATCGCCCAAGGCTGTAAGCAAGTCATCTTGCTGGCATGGGACGGAGAGCAGACGCATTGCGTCACCTACGGCGTCACCAAGTTGGATTGTGCACAAGCGGCTGAAGGTGGTCGCAAGATCATGGCTCAACTCGCTACAAGCCAGCCCGAGGCTGGCTAACTGACGGCAGGGCCGTTAAGGAGACGGCCGGTGGTCGCCAATAAGAAATCAGCCGGAAGGCCCAGCAAGTACCAAACAACATTCCCCGCATAGGCCGGCAAACTCTGTCGACTCGGCGCAACTGATCGTGACATTGCCGACTTCTTCGAGGTCAGCGAGTCCACGCTCAACAACTGGAAGCTGAAGCATCCGGCATTCTTGGAGTCCTTAAAGCGATCCAAGGATGAGGCTGATGCGCTGGTGGAGTAGTCCTTATTCCGTAGGGCGATGGGGTACACGCATCCGGCGACGAAGTTCTTTCAGGCTGGCGGCGCAATCCTCCGGCAGGACTACATCGAGCATTACCCGCCCGATGCCACGTCCATGATCTTCTGGCTAAAGAACCGGCAGCCTGAGAAGTGGCGTGACAAGCGTGACGGCGCTGATGGTGATGCCGACGAGGCACAGCCAGTAAAGGTCGAAGTGTCTGTGGTGGACGCCCGGAAGCGCGATGCCGACGCTTAACGCTCCGTAGGCTCGATTCCTCGCCCTACCGCACAAGTTCAGGGCTTATGTGGCTGGCTTCGGTGCTGGCAAGACCTGGGCGATTGCTGCCGGTGCCTGCAAGCACTACTGGGAGCATCCGAAAGCCCATCGCGGTTACTTCGCGCCAAGCTATCCGCAGATCCGCGATATCTACTTCCCGACGATCGAGGAAGTGGCCCACGATTGGGGCTTGCGGGTCAAGATTGCCGAGGTCAACAAGGAGGTCCACTTCTACAGCGGGCGCGTGTATCGCGGCACGACCATCTGCCGCAGCATGGAGAAGCCGGAAAGCATCGTCGGCTTCAAGATTGCCCGTGCCGACGTCGATGAGCTGGACACGCTGCCGATTCGCAAGGCGGAGCATGCGTGGCGGAAGATTCTCGCCCGCCTACGCTTGAACTATGACGGCCTGAACGGGGCGGATGCGGCAACCACGCCGGAGGGTTTCAAGTTCACCTATCAGCAATGGGTGAAGGCGATCCGCGACAATCCCGCGCTTGCTGGCATGTACGGCATGGTGCAGGCCAGCACCTACGATAACGAATCCAACCTGCCCGACGACTACATCCCCAGCCTGTTCGCGACGTATCCGGCGCAACTGGTGCAGGCGTACATCGACGGGCAGTTCGTCAACCTCACCAGTGGCACGGTCTATCACACGTTTGATCGCGCCAAGAATGGTTGCGACGACCAGGTGGCCGAGGGCGAATCGCTGCACATCGGCATCGACTTCAACGTGGGCAAGATGGCGGGCATCGTCCATGTGCTGCGCGAAGGTGACCCGCGAGCCGTTGAGGAAATCATCAACGCTTACGACACGCCGGACATGATCCGGCAGATTCGCACGCGGTACTGGCAGCATGATGGCAATGATTGGCGCAAGACTCGCGAGATTCGCGTTTACCCTGATGCTAGCGGTGGCAGTCGCAAGAGCGTTAATGCCAGCGAGACAGATATTGCCCTGCTGCGCGCTGCTGGCTTCCAGGTTCTGGCGCCGGCTGCGAACCCGCCCGTGAAAGACCGCATCAATGCCATGAACGCGATGTTCTGCAACGCGGTAGGCGTGCGGCGGTACAAGGTCAACGCCAAGACGTGCCCGACCTACGCCGACCATCTGGAACAGCAGGTATGGGGCACGAATGGCGAGCCGGACAAGGCGTCTGGCACCGATCACACGAATGATGCAGGCGGCTACGTGATCCATCGACTGTTCCCGCTTATCAAGCCCGCTATCACCATGACCATGGGACGTGCCATCTAATGCCCGCAGACGTAACCTTCCAGCGCGACGACTACAAAGACGCGCTGCCGCTGTGGGCGCAGATTGACGACGCGATGGCGGGCGAGCATGCCGTCAAGGCGTAGGGCGATGCGTACCTGCCGCGCCCGAACCCGACGGACCTATCGCCGGACAATCGCGCGCGGTATGAGCAGTACCTTGCTCGCGCCGTCTACACCAATTTCGTGGGCCGCACGCATAACGGCTTGCTTGGCGTCGCCTTTCGCCAGTGGCCGGAAATCGAGCTGCCGGCCGCGATGGACTACATCAAGGAGGACGCCACCGGCTCCGGTGTCACGCTGATTCAGCAGGCGCAGCAGGCGGTATCGAAAGCGATCGGGCCGGGCCGCTACGGCTTGCTGGTGGACTATCCGCCGCTGGATGCGCAGGCGTCGAAAGCGGACATGGTCAGCGGTGGCGCACAAGCGACCATTGCGCTGTATCCCGAAAAGTCCATCACGAACTGGCGCACCGCCAAAGTGGGCGGCAAGACGATCCTTTCGCTTGTCGTGCTGGCCGAAACGCACGAACAGGATGACGGCTTCGGGCTGGTCAGCGAGCCGCAATTTCGCGTGCTGAGCCTGAAGGATGGCGTCTACACCGTCGAAATCTGGCGGCAGAGCGAGAAGGACTGGGTTGTCGTCGAGTCCTACGTGCCGAAGCGCGGCAACGGCCAGCCGTGGCGCGAGATTCCGTTCACCTTTGGCGGCGCGCAGGACAACGACCCGTCGATTGGCCCGATGCCGATGCTGGATCTGGCGACGCTGAATCTGGCGCACTACCGCAACAGCGCGGACTACGAAGACTCGGCGTACTTCATCGGCTAGCCGCAGCCGTGGATGTCTGGTCTTGACGAAACGTGGCGCAACCACATGGAAAAGTCGGGCATCTATCTCGGCTCCCGTGCGCCGTGGTTGCTGCCGGCCAACGGGCAAGCCGGCATCATGCAGGCCGCTCCGAACACGCTGGCGAAAGCCGCGATGGACCAGAAAGAGCAGCAGATGGCGCAGCTTGGCGCACGCATGGTCATGCCGGGCAGCGCGATCAAGACCGCGACGCAACAGGATAGCGAGGACGCCACGGCACACAGCGTGCTGAGTCTTGCGTGTGACAACGTAAGCGCCGCGTTCACTAAAGCCCTGACATGGGCGTGCGACTTCATGAACGTGACGGGCACTGCATCGCTGGCGATATCGACCGACTTCGTGCAGGCGCAATTGGACGCCAACGAACTGGGCGCGTTGCTTGCGGCAGTACAGGCCGGCAAGCTGCCGGAGTCCGACTTCTGGGCGAAGCTGCGCGAGGTTGGCTTGATCGATGCGGAAAAGACGGATGAGGAGATCCGCGATGAGCTGGAATCGCAAGGGCCGGCGCTGGGGACGCTGACGGAGCTGCCCAATCCTGATGCGGGCCATCAAGGCGGGCCGTAATGGCGGGCATACAGCTACACCACGGCGACTGCCTTGATCTGATGGCGTCGATCCCTGACGCATCGGTGGATATGATCCTGTGCGATCTTCCCTACGGCACGACGGCGTGCAAGTGGGACACGGTGATTCCGTTTGAGCCCCTATGGACGCAGTACCGCAGGGTGGCGAAGCGGAATGCGGCCATTGTGCTGACGGCATCGCAGCCGTTCACGACGTCCCTGATCGCCAGCAACATGCGGGAGTTTCGGTATTGCTGGGTGTGGGAGAAGCAACAGCCGACCGGCTTCCTTGATGCACGCCGCAAGCCGCTGAAGGCGCACGAAGATGTGTGTGTGTTTTATGCGGAAGCACCCGTCTACAACCCACAAGGGCTTATCCCTGTGGTGGTTAAAAACAGCAGGAAGAACAAGGCCGGAAACGGGGTTTACGGGGCGGTCGAATCCGGCGACTACACGCAGACGGAAGGCAATTTCCCACGTTCAGTGCTGCGCATTCCGCGAGTCACGCACGGACAAGTCCACCCCACGCAAAAGCCCGTCGCCCTCATGGAATACCTGATCCGGACCTACACGAAGGAAGGTGAGACGGTGATGGATAACTGCATGGGTTCGGGTACGACCGGCGTCGCCTGCGACAACACGGGCCGCAACTTCATCGGCATCGAGCGTGACGACAAGTATTTCTAGATCGCATCGGATCGCATCGCAGAAGCGCAACGCCGGCTGGTTTAACTATGGCGACCGCCAACGAAATCCTGCAGGCGGAAGCGATCCGGCACCAACTGGAATTGCAGCGCTACAACAACCACGCCGCACAGAAGATGGTGGCGTTGCTGAATCGCTCCGATGCTGACCTGATCGCACAGTTGCAGATTGCGATTGATCGCGCCGGCAGTAACTGGTCGGTGGATCGGCTCGAATCGCTGCTGTCGCAGGTGCGCAGCCTGAATGCAGCGGCCTACACGGCCACGGGACAGGCGCTGACCACGGAGCTGGTGCAATTCAGCGCCTACGAAGCCGCCAAACAGATCCTGATGCTGACCAAGGCCATTCCTGCCGAGGTGCTAGCCAAGGTGCCGCTGGTGAGTGTATCCGGCACACAGGTGCACGCCGCAGCGATGGCCCGACCCTTCCAAGGGCGGCTGCTGTCGGAGTGGATGCAGGGGCTGGAATCGGGCAGGGCGGCAAAGATTCGCGATGCGGTGCGGATCGGCTTTACCGAATCGCAGACGACGGAACAAATCATCCGGCGCATCAAGGGAACGAAGGCGAAGCGGTACGCCGATGGGCTGCTGGACAGGCCGAGGGCTGATCTGGAAACCGTGGTGCGCAGCGCGATCAGTCACACGGCCGCCTATGCCCGCAATGCCACGGCGCAGGCGAACGCTGACATTATCGCGTCGGTGGATTGGTTGAGTACGCTGGACGGGAAAACGTCCGAAGCGTGCCAAATCAGGGACGGCTTGCATTACACGCTTGACCACAAGCCGATTGGGCATCATGTGCCGTGGCTGGCTGGGCCGGGCGCGCTCCACTTCAACTGCCGAAGCACGTCAACCTTCACCCTTAAATCAGCCGAACAAATGCGCCTTAATGGGCTGAGCGCCAGCACAAGGGCATCCATGTCGGGGCAGGTAGCCGCAGACCTGACCTACGCCGACTGGCTCAAGAGTCAGCCGGCATCGGTGCAAGATGACGCGCTAGGCCCCATCCGCGCTCGCCTGTATCGAAAGGGCAAGTTGTCGTTTGACAGGTTCTACAACGACAAGGGGCGGCGTCTGAGCCTCGACGAATTGCGCGAACGTGACGCGGAAGCTTTCCGGCTCGCGGGCCTGTGATAATCTCGCGAAATGCGCAAGCTTTATCTCGTCCCCGGCACTCCGGCACCTGACACTAAGCAGGAACAGGTTCGGAAGCGGCTGCGCAAGATACGTGTGCGAGACGATCCGCAGTGCACCCGATGCGCCGGCAGGGAATGGATCAACGCCACAATCGGCAACGTGAAAAGCAAACTCTGCGTGAACTGCCTGACCAAGGGCGAGCGCGTGGTGATGGACTGAGAAGTTTTGCGATGCGGCGTGGATGGACACGCTAGGCCCCGTGGGCGGGGCGACTCCCAGTAATCGTAATCTGGGCCGGCCGCAAGCCGTAGAAAGGGGTTCGACTCCCCAAAGGTTAGCCGGGATAAGCGCCGGCCATCGCAGATTCAATCCCGGCGTGGATAGTGGGCAAATCCTGCTAATCGCCTATCCGATACCCGGTCGGAGAGAAACAACAGCGGGGGCTCGGTGCAAAGCCGGGCGCCACATTCGATTCACCGAGCCTCGCACACGCGGGGCTTTTTCGTTTAAGCGGGGCGCGATGGCGCTAGCTGGCCTTCCAAGCCGTGCATACAGAGTTCGAATCTCTGGCTCCGCTCCAAGTTTTGCCGAAAGGCATTCCGAGCAAACAGACGCGTAAGCGCCTCAACGGTTGTAGGTGACGATGGGTGATATCGGAACCTTCATGAACACGGGTTGCGCGCTGGGGCGCATTTGATCCTTGCAAGATCGAAGCGGTGAGTTCGATTCTCACGCGATCCACCAACAACGGGGCGTAGCTCAGTCTGGTCAGAGTTCTCGGTTTGGAACCGAGTTGCCGCTGGTTCGAATCCAGCCACCCCGACCAATAAGCCGGACTAGCTCAATTGGTAGAGCAGTTCCTTTGTAAGAAACAGGTTGCGGGTTCGATTCCTGCGTCCGGCTCCAATACGGAAGCTTGGCCGAGAGGTAAGGCAGCGGGTTGCTAACCCGTACACCCGAAAGGGTGCGTAGGTTCGATCCCTACAGCTTCCGCCAGTAATGGAAGGTTCCGCTAGGTTGGCTGGCGAGCGGTCTTGAAAACCGTGGTGCGCTCACGCGTAGGGGTTCGACTCCTCAACCTTCCGCCAGTTTGTGGCAAGAACTGAATCAGTAACGGGTCATCCGCCAAGGAACCTTTCAGAGGGCGCGGATTGAAAGAGCACGTAGCCGCCGGCCACATTTGTTCCACCTAACGCTGGCCCGAGGCCGGCACAACGACTCAGGGAGTCACAACATGGCACTGAACTACACCGTCGATTCACTGGAAGGCCTGGACGAAGGCGTCGCGGCGCTCTACACGTAGGGCGAAGATGGCAAGTACACGCTGGGCGTGGAAGGCTTGCCACAACCGAAGAATGACGACGTGTCCGGCCTGAAGAAAAAGGTCGATGAGTTGCTGGCGGAAAAGAAGGCCAGCGACCACAAGCGCAAGGAAGCGGAGGAAGCGGCCCGCAAGGCTGCCGAGGACTTCGCCCGAAAGAACGGCGACGTGGAATCGCTGGAAAAGAGCTGGCGCGAGAAACTGGACAAGACGCAGGCCGAGAAAGACGCCGAGATCAACCGGCTCAATTCCTCGCTGACCAACGTTCTGGTGGACAACGTAGCAACCACCCTC
>SMEK01000088.1_pt1 | contig 35784 bp, 24 predicted proteins | sample 2456371 | NCBI WGS metagenome assembly SMEK01 (sample SAMN10132590, study PRJNA489261) | soil metagenome | isolation source: day1 antibiotic-loamy sand soil ammended with composted manure from dairy... | place: USA | collected 2015-04-01
GTATGCCGTTCCGTCAACCGTGTAGGTGCCACCCACCGCCGTGCTTGATTGGTCAGTGGCCTGCGCGCCAGCACCGGATGCCAGCGCATTCTCGCCTTCAGCCGTCGCCGCGTTGCCGATCGCCACGCTGTCGATCGCCGTCGCGCTACTGCCCTTGCCCAGCACCAGGCTGCCCATGCCACTGGCCGTGTTCTCGTTGCCTACCGCCGTGGCCTGTTCACCTTCGACGTTGTTGTCGCCGCCGAAGGCGTTGCCGCTCTTGCCGGTCACTGTGTTGGTGCGACCGAAGGCGTTGCTGCCTTCGGCATCGGCCAGGTTGAAATAGCCCACTGCGCTGCTGCTGTCACCATTGGCGGTGTTGACGAAACCGACCGCGGTCGCGCCCGTCTCGTTCGCCTCACTCGCCGAACCCAGCGCCGTGCTGTCCGCCCCCACTGCTCTGCTGTTGACACCGGCCGCCACGCTGCCATCGCCGTTCGCTTCGGCATCGTCGCTGCCGTCATTTGCACCGTTGGCCTTGAAGTAACGGTTCGTACCGTCCGCTATCGCCGCAACGCCGTCGAGCTGGCTCTTGTTCACCGCATCGGTGGCCTGCGTGCCTGCCGCCACGTTGACGATCCGTCGCTTGATGGTCGTATTGCCGATCGATACCACATTGGCCTCATCGGCAGAGGAGTTGGATCCCAGCGCGACGCTGTCGGTGCCACTGGCGGTAACCCTGCTCTGGAGGCCAACGGCCAGGCCGCGCTGCCCGAAGGCGTGCGCATTGGAACCGAATGCGGTAGCGGCGGCACCCGTGGCCTGCGCGTTGGCACCAATGGCAGTGGCATTGCCGGTAGTGGCCTTGGCATTGGCGCCAAAAGCCGCCGCGCTGGTGGCCGTCGCCTCGCTATTGGCGCCTGCCGCCACGGCATTCGGCCCACTGACCGTGGCCACCGCGGTGCCCGTGGCATCGCTGGCCTTGAACAGGTCATCCGTCGTGGAAGCCCTGGCTGACAACGGACTCATGATGAACAGCGCGCCCAGCCACAGCGATGTGCCTAGCAACGCCGCGCGCGAACGCCGGCTGGCGCCGCCCTTGCCGCTCGCCCTGGCGAGCTCGGACGCCACTACCAGCATACCGAGCGACCTGTTCCACACTTTGCTGTAGATCCTGTTCATCGACGACTCCAAAAAACATGGGGTAACGGCTGTATCCAGCCGACTGGAAATTCTTTGCGTCAGCTGCTGCCGACGGGTTCGAGCTGCCATCACGTCACGCGGTTGCCGATGGAGTCCGTGCCTTGGCGGCGCTGCAACACGCGTCGCGCCAAGCAGCGGCGCGAGCCGACCGACGTCCACGGGACAATCCGGCAATCCGGGCAAGACGCGGGCGCCGGGTGCGCAACATCTGCGTACCCGACGCCGCCTTCCGGGTTCGATACGTCATGCCCGCCGGGCCGAGGTATCTGACGGCCACATCCGACTCAGGGGGTTTCGTCGCAGACAACCTTCACCGTGGCGAAAGCTGCCGTGACGTCGGCTGCGTCATAACCACGATCGGTCGCCGCCTGCTCGACACCGCAGGCACCGCCGTCGAAGGTCTCATCCGACTGCCAGGCGACCGCGTTTGCGTCGTGGAAAACCTCAAAGGCTTGGCGCGTATTCCAGCCCTCGGTCTTGGCCAGCAGGCAGAACGCCCGGTTGTAGACGCCGCTGCTGTAATGCACGTCCAGGCCATCGGTGTAGTCATCCGCCGTATCTATGGAATTGCCGTCACGGCTCGGAGTGCACATGTCGCGGAAAGCATTGAGGTCGCCAGAATCAACCGTGCCGGGAATGATGATGTCGGCGCCAAGGAGAAAGTCGTTGCTGCCCCGATCGAAGAACTCCGCCGATTCACCAGCCATATCCGAAAACGCTTCGTTCATGCCACCGGACTGGCCGCTGTACCGCAAACCGGAATGGTGCTCGGTAAAACCATGACTGGCCTCGTGGGCGGTCACGTCGAGCGTGGTCAGCGGGAAATAGTTGACGCCGTCGCCATCGCCATAAACCATGCCGTCGCCATCCCAGTAGGCGTTGACCCAGTTGACGCCGGCATGCACGATCATCTGCATTTTCATGGGCGTGCCGTCGTCGTTGATCAGCGGCACCTCGCCATCGAACCAGGTGCTGTACATGTCGTAAACGACGCCGGCGAAGTGGTGCGCGTCATTGATCGCCGAGGTGGCGCCGTTGACGCTGTCCCCACTGCTGACATAGGGCGCATTGGCGCAACCGAATGACCACAGCACGGGCTTGTTGACGCCGCCGACGCCGGCCAGGCCGCCCGCCACGGTATAGGTCGCCACCAGGTCGTTCTGCATGTAGCAGGTCTGGCCCACACGCTGCACGTCGAGCAGCGGGTAACCCTCCGCGCTGCCGTCGTACACGAAGGCACCCGTCGTGGCATTGCCACCCACACCGCTGGCCTGGACGGGAACCGCCGTCGATGCGTTGGGTGGCGGCAGACGCCCGTGGGTCAGTCCTTCCCACTGCTCGATGATGGCGCCGGTGTTCGCGTCGACGATCGCGAACGGGCGCGACGCATTGCTGGCGCCACCGACCACGAACGAAGTGAGGTAAACCAGCCGCGCCCGCGACCCTGCCTTGCCCGGCAGGACAAAAAGCTCGGATTGCGCGTTGCTGATGCTGCGCGTCGGCGATACGCCAAGCACGCTCTTCAGCGCCTGCTGCGCCTGCGCCGGCGTCTTGCGAGGCACTACCGAAGCAATGTCGGCGGCAAGGCCACGCTCGGCCTTGCCCCTCATCGACAGCACATTGCCGTTGCTGTCGCGCTCCACCACCAGGTCGCGGCCGTAGACGGGCACGCCGTTGAAGGTTTGCCGCTCGCGCGTTTTCACCGTGCCGCGGCGGGTGATCACGCTGGCATGGGTCGCCTTGTAGGACGCGCCATTGCCGAGGTCGAGGCGGGAAGCCATCTGCACTGCACTCGCCTTGCCAAGTCGGCCGGCATCAACCGTCACTGCGGTGGCGGTGGCTGCAAAACATGAAGTGGCGGCGGTTGCGCCAAGCGCGACGAACAAGGCGGCGGTCAATTGCTTGCGTGACATGGATAATCCTCTTGGCTCGTTATGGACCGGCTGCGTCCAGGCCACAGACCGGGTTGTTTGATGCGGGACGTCGACTGGCCGTACCCGGGCTGGCCCCATCAAGGGAGTTCGCTCCCACGGTTTCACCCAGATGCGGTTTCATCTCCCGCAAGTTGAAAAGGCTGCAAAAGGACGTCCGTACCAACGCGCACTCATCCGCACGATGAAAACGCCTCGCCTGCATGTGTCGGGCCACGAAATCCATCGCGCGGGCCGTCGCTGCATCCACGTTGTCCTCCCCGAAGAACACGCGGGCATGGCCACCACCCCCACTAGGAATTTTTCCTATGCGCCGCCCATGCCCCGCGACGGCATCCGCCTGCCATGGGAAAGAGCTGCGGACCGCCAAACCACGTCGCGATTCGGCATCTGCACCGGCGCAGCGCCCTGCCACGCACGGCGTACCCGCTGACCGAACAAGCAGATGGCTCAATCAGCAAGAGCGGGCATCCAAGCCCCGTCAGGACGCCGAGGTAGGGTGGCCGGCGCCGTACGCGTTAATCCTGTTGGCTGGTGGAGACAAGGTCGTGTCCACCCCTTCCCGGAACGGCCCCCCCCCTGTACGTTCCGGGGTCCGACAGGTACTGGCGCCCGCCGCCACGCTGCCTGTCGTGTTCGTGCAACGGAAAGCCGGCGACCATCAAGTCTTCCGCAGGGACGCGGAAGCAACCCTTCGAGGCGTGGGCACTCTGTCTCCCATTGCGCTAACGTAGACGCACATGCGCAAGCAAGCGGGAGTGCCAGCGACAGATGGACCAAGGCTCAACCGGGCGTGACATGCCACCCGCCATGGCGGCGCAGTTCGACACGTTCGTCAGGCAGCATCGCTCGACCCTGGTGGGCTATTTGCGCCGCCGCGTCTCGATGGAGGAAGACGTCCAGGACATCGTGCAGGAAAGCTTGATCCGGCTGATGCGCTATGGCGAGCGCGGCGCGGACTCTTGGGCGCCATTGCTTTACCGCATCGCCATCAATGTTCTCAATGACCGCCTGCGGAAGATCCGCGTGCGGCAGGACATGCAATACGTGCAGTTGGACGAGAACACCCATGATGTGGTCTCGCCGGAGCCGGGCCATGTGCAGCAGATCATCGCGCAGCAGGAACTGGCAAGGTTGCAACAGGCGCTGCTGCGGCTTCCCAAGCGCTGCCGCCAGATGTACCTGCTCAACCGGATCGAAGGCATGACATATCCGGAGATTGCCAAGCATTGCGGAACCGGCGTCAAGGCCGTCGAAAAACAGATCAGCAAGGCTCTCGCACAATTGCGCCTGAGCATGAATACGGTCGAATAGGAAACTGCCGACATGCAGCGATCAACCGACGTCAGACAACCCGGACTCCCGGACACGGCCGAAGACTGGATGGCCCGCCTTCTGGCTGCCGACTGCAGCGCCGAAGAGCGCGCCGCGTTCGAGGCATGGCGTGCCGCCGATCCGGAACGGATGCTTGCCTTTGCCGAGGTGGAGTACCTGCACGACAGCGCCGCCCAACTGGCCGACGACCCGTTGCTGCGTGCAGCCACCCGTGCCGCACTGCGCGAGAAGGCTCCCTCCTCCCGCCAGCGGATGGCGTGGGTGATTTCCGCGGCAGCCGGGCTGATGGCCGCCGTAGGCCTGGTCATTCACCTTCAGGGTGTCTATGACACACATGCGGCGACCGGCACTCGATACGCCAGCACCACCAACGTGCAGACCATCAACCTGGATGACGGCACCCGCCTGCAGCTCGACGCCGCCTCCACCGTCACTGTCCGGTTCGACCGTAACCGGCGCATCGTGGATCTGGATAACGGCCGGGCGGAATTCACCGTCGCTGCCGACCCGGACCGCCCCTTCGAGGTGCGCGCGGGAAATACCGTCATCCACGATATCGGCACCGTCTTCCAGGTCGACCGCGACGCGCGACATGTATCGGTAAGCCTGCTGGACGGCCGGGTGGAAATATCCGGCAAGCATGCCGGGCACGCCTGGCAGAGACAGCTCGAACCGGCCCAGAAATTACGCATTGACGCTGGTGGCGAGGTCGGGCCGATAACGCCGTTCGACGTGGCGGCAGCGCGCGCATGGCCGCTTGGACAACTGGTTTTCCACCAGCGTCGGCTGGAAGACCTGCTGGCCGAGGCCAACCGCTATTCCGCTGTGCAACTGCGGCTTGGCGACGCCTCGCTGGCCTCGCTGCGGGTAAGCGGCAGCATCAGTACCGGAGACACGCAGACGCTGGTCAAGGCGCTTGAACAGGGCTGGCAACTCAAGGCAACAAAAAGCTCCCCCGATCAAATCGTGCTGCGGAGTAGTTTGAAGAAACCGAACTGAGCAGAACCGGCCGAGAACCATCTTCATGCACATTTTTTCCCGTGCCTTGAAGCACCTGCTGGTCACGACCGGGCTGGCTCTGTTGATCGTGCCATGCGCCAGCGCTGGCAATTACCGCATCGCTCCCGGTCCCCTGGAACAGGCACTGCTGGAATTCTCCCGGCAAAGCGGCGTGCAACTGGTGTTTGCCTCGGCCCTCGTCAACGGCAAGTACACCCGGGGGCTGACCGCCACGAATGCAGATACCACGACCGCGCTGGCGATCCTGCTGCGCGACAGCAACCTGCGCGCCGAACCGATCGACAGCAACGCTTTCGTGGTGAAGCCGTTCCCCCCACCGAAAAAACCTTTCCACGTCGCACCGCAGCCCCTGCCCGCCATACCGCTGGCCAGCCAGCTACCTATCGAACTGGCCGAAGTACGGGCCAACGCCTTGTTGCCACGCACCGAAACGGAAACGTTCCAGCCGATCACCGTGATCGACCGACAACGCATCGAAGCCAGCGGTTTCCAGACGCTGTACGAATTGTTGCGCGCGCAACCGGGCATTCGCGTCGACAATGCCCCCGTCGCCACCAGCGACAGCCAGACCTACCTCAACAATGGCCTTTCCGGTGCCACCGGTGCAGCTTCCGTGAGCCTGCACGGCCTCGGGGCCAGCGCCACGCCGGTGCTCGTTGATGGCCAGCGACTGGGCAGCTACGGCTTGGCCCAAGGGCAATTCAGCACGGTCGGCGACCTCAACAGCATTCCGCTGGCGCTGATCGAACGCGTGGAGATATTGCGTGACGGCGCCTCGGTGATCTACGGCGCCGACGCCATGGCCGGGGCGGTGAACATCATCCTGCGCCGTCAGTTCGAGGGTGCCGGGATCAGCGCCAGCACGGGATCCTCCACCCACGGGGATGCCAGGCAGAATCGGGTATCGGGAACCTTCGGAGATGCGTGGCTGAACGGCACCGGCCATCTTCTTTTCAGCTTCGACTACCTCCACCGGGAGCCGTTGCTGAATCGCCAGCGGGCATGGACGCGCGCCAAGGCCGATAGCGATACCGATGGCTTTTTCTATGTCAACGGAGCTGCATTCAGCTACGCAGGCCGCCTATGCCGGGTGTTCCATGCCGACGATGCCTGTGCCTCGGACCCGGATGGCCCGGCCACGCTGCAAACCGGCCTGGTCAGTCGATCCGTGCTGGCGCACGTCGACCGACCGCTCGGCACCGCCACGCTGTATGGCGACCTGCGCTGGACGGCACTGGACCAGCGCCAGCAAGGACCTCCCTCGACCCTGGCCGGTTACATCTATGGATTCGATGCTGCCAGCGGGCGCGCCAGGACTTACTCGTTCGAGGACGTCGGCCCGGTGGTGGACCGCGCCGCCTCTCGCATCCTTCAACTGACGCTGGGCATGCGCGGCAATGCCGCCGAGTGGGATTGGGATGTGCGTCTGGACGGCCAGCGCAATCGCGGCACCGACCGCATCCACGGGCTCATCCGCGACAGCGAATTGTGGAATGGGCCGTATCGGTTTTCCTACGACCACAACCTGCCGGCTGTGCTGGAAGCGCTTTCACCCACCTTGGTACGCCGTGGCCAAGCCAGCCGCCTTGGCATCAGCGGCCGGCTGGAAGGTGTGCTGACGCAGAACCCGCACGGCGATGTCACGCTTGCCGCCGGGCTGGAAGCTTATCGCGAACAACTGGCCGACCGACCCGACCCCTTGCTGTTGAGCGGCGACATCTACCAGATCCAGCCACCGTCCAACCGCCGCGACGACCGCTGGAACACCGCCATCTATGCCGAACTTCGCGTGCCGCTGATGTCACGACTGTCGACGAGCACCGGACTACGCCTCGAGCACAGCGATGGCTACCACACCGCCGCGTCACCCCATCTCGGATTGAAATGGGACGTCAGCGGCTGGATCAGCCTGCGCGGGTCGTGGGCCATGGGCTACCGCGCCCCCCCGCTGCTGTCGTTGAGCCAACCCTCGGCGGTAATGGGCTCGGCGCAGTATTTCAGCCTGCCTGCGTCCGTCCTTCCGTGCCAGTCGGGCATCGATGCCGCTCCTGGCACGGCCCTGTGTGCGCTGCGATTGAACAGCAGCAGCAATCCGCATCTGCGGCCAGAACGCTCGCGCAGTTTTGCAGCCGGCATCGTGCTCGCGCCCACCAATCGACTGAGCATGACGCTGGACGCGTACCAGCTCGATCGTTACCACGAGATCGGTGCCCTTCCCATCGACTACGCCATCAACCATCCCGACTCCTTCCCGCTGATCTATGTCCGTGATGCGGATGGTGCGCTGTACGCGTTGCAGCAGCAGACCGTCAACCTGGGCCAGACACGCTTGCGCACGGTGGACATGAACGCGCGCTACCTGTGGCAAACGGCACGCCACGGGACCCTATCCTTCGACCTCGGCGTCAACTGGCTGGTGCAATTGAAGCGTCGCCTGCGTGCCGGCGATGGCTGGACGACATTTGCCGGCAACGCCCACCAGCCACGCATCACGGCATTGGCCGCCATCGGATGGCAGCAAAGCGACTGGTCCCTGGGCGCCACGCTTCGCTATACCGGGCACTACGCCTATGCGCCCTATCAGCCCTACGCAGCCTTCACCACCGCGGCATCGAACTGCTCTACCGGCATGTCGACCGGGCACTGCCGCACGCCGGCCTTCACCCTGGTCGACGTCAACTTGAACTACACCGGCTGGGCTCCATGGACGTTCGGCTTCAACGTGCACAACCTTTTCGACCACAAACCGGAGTTCTACAGCGACTCCTCCCTCACCTACAGCCCGACTTTCGACGACGTCGTCGGTCGCTACGTGCAGTTCAGCGTCCGCTACCGGTACTGAGCAAAAATTCAGCCTTTCATCTGTCGACAATCCCCCTGGAAGCGTGGGCTGCGAGGTCGAAAAATTCAGCGCCTCGCGCCCAGCAATCCCACATGAAAACCGGCAGCACGCAGCCTGCTTGTCGCCTTTGCATTCAGCACCAGCGGCACGAACATCAACACGATCAGGCTCACCCGAACCACCATCGAACAGCCCAGGCTCGAACACAGGCGAAAGGTGCCGACCAACCCCATCAGAGTCACGCAAAGCACCAACAGCAGTCCGATCTGACCCAGCAAAGCCCTTTCGAATGCGCCGGCAAAATAGGCAAGGATCGAATAGATGATCAGTTTCTGCGCGCTGGCCACCTGCTCGATGCCGGCCTCGTCCATCACTGGCGCCTCCATGGCAGCCTTCGGTGCCTCGTACGGATGATATGTATTCATTTCCCTTTCCAAGTCAGGTTTTATTAACGAACCATGGAGTACAGTAAAACCATGTCGTGAGACAGTGTTCCCACCGCATGACCCGGTTCCCCTCCGCGTTCATGCATCAAGATGGACTCCCCCTGAAACCCGCAGACTCCCCCTCTGCGGGTTTCTTTCATGCATTGCTGCCGTCCACCTGCCCATTGCAACGACGCCCTCGGCCCCAGCTTCCCGGGCCTCTGCTTTCTCGTCGATCATTGACTGGCCGCGGTCGCTTTTGGCCAAGGAATCGACATGGCCTCTCGGTTCGTCAAGCAGAGGACTTGCGCATTCAAGCAGGCGCGCCCTGTCGAGCGCATCATAAAAAGGCCCCGCATTTGCATGCGGGGCCTTGCGTTCATCCCGCAATGAACTGCGGCATGCCGTGACGGATTACCAGATATTCACCTGCTTGTCGGCCGGGCGCACCATCGCGTCGCCGGGCTTGCACTGGAACGCGGTGGCGAAGGACGGCATGTTCGACGGCGCACCAATCACGCGCAGCGAGTCCGGTGCGTGCGGATCCACGTTGAGCAGCAGCAGCGCATATTCCTCGCGCACGTTGCTGCGCCATATGCGAGCCCAATTCAGAAAGAAGCGCTGATCCTGGGTATAGCCGTCGATCTTTCGCGTGGCTTCGCCCGGGTGCTGCTTGAGCATGGCCTGCAGGGCGTCGTAGGCGACGTTGAGGCCGCCCAGGTCGGCGATGTTTTCGCCCAGGGTCAACTCGCCGTTGACGTGCGCATCGGGCTTGTCCTTGATCGGCGTGTAGTCGTTGAACTGCTGGACCAGCTTGGCCGTGCGCGCGTCGAACTTCTCCCGGTCGATCTTGCTCCACCAGTTGACGTTGTTGCCGGCACCGTCGAACTGGCTGCCCTGGTCGTCGAACCCGTGGCTGGCCTCGTGGCCGATCACCGCGCCGATGCCGCCGTAGTTGATCGCGTCGTCCGCGTTGGCGTCGAAGAACGGCGGCTGCAGGATCGCGGCCGGGAAGTTGAGCGTGTTGTCGGTCGACACGTACTGGGCGTTGACCGTCTGCGGAGTCATGCTCCACTCGTGGCGGTCGGTCGGCTTGCCAATCTTGGCAATGTCGTACTCGTAGTTGAACTTGCCGGCGGCCAGGATGTTGGCATAGTAGTTGCCACCAGTGATGTCCAGGCCCGACCAGTCGCGCCACTTGTCCGGATAGCCGATCTTGGGCAGGAAGGTATCCCACTTGGCGATTGCCTTGGCCTTGGTCTCGTCGCTCATCCAGTCGAGGTTCTGGATGCGGATCTTCAGCGCGTTGCGCACATTGTCGACCAGTTCCTGCGCGCGCTTCTTGGCTTCGGGCTTGAACGTCTCGGCCACGTACAGTTGGCCCAGCGCCTGGCCCATCGCCTCGTTGACGCTGCCGAGCACGCGCTTCCAGCGGGCGCTCTGTTCCAGCTGGCCGGACAGGGTCTTGCCGTAGAAGTCGAACTGGTTGTCCTGGAAATTTTTGCTCAGGTAGGCGGAGGCGCCATGAATGGTGCGGAATCGCAGGTAAGCCTGCCACTGGCTGATCGGCGCGCTGACCAGCAGCTTGTCGAACTCGGCGAAGAATTTCGGCTGCGACAGGGAGAAGCCCTTGTCGACGATCACGCCCTGGGCGGCAAAGAATTTCTCCCAGTTGAAGTGCGGGGTGACCTTGTCGGCCTCTTTGACGCTGACGAAGTGGTACTGGTTCTTCGGATCGCGCTCCTCGACGGGGGACAGCGAGGCGGCGGCAAGTTTGGTCTCGAAAGCCAGCACGTCGGCAGCCTGCTTTTTGGCCTCGGCCTCGGCCACGCCGGTCAGCTCCAGCGCCTTGACGATATAGGCAACGTACGCGTCGCGGATGTCTTTGTACTTGGCGTCGGTGTAGTAGTCCTTCGGCAGGCCCCGGCCGGACGCGTCCGCATAGGCGATCTGCATATCAGCATTCTTGTAATCGGCACCGGCGCCGAAGGAGAACACCTGGCCGTCGCCCTCGGCGTGGGACTTGATGATGTAGTCGGCCACGTCGTCGCCGTTCTTCAGGCCGGCAATGGCGTCGAGCCTGGGCTTGATCGGGTCGAAACCGGCCTTTTCGATCGCCGCCTCGTCCATGCCGGACTGGAACAGCAGGCCGATCTTCTGCTCGATCGAGCCGGCCTGGGTCGTGTCGACGCCCTTGGCGGCCCTTTCGACGATGTCGTGTTGGATGGCCATGCTGGCCTCGGCCAACTGGTCGAAGGCACCCCAGCGGGAGTAATCCGCCGGGATCGGGTTGGCGGCTGCCCACTTGGCGTTGACGAAGCCGTTGAAGTCCTGGCAAGCCAGCGCGCTGTCGCCCAGTTCACTGACGTCGAAGATGCTCTTGCCGAGGTCGGCAGCAGCGGTGGTGCCGGCGGCGACCGGTGCGATGATCGCGTTGCCGGCCGGCACGGCGGCGGCCGACTCCTGCTTGCCGCAGGCGCTCAGCGTCAAGGTGGTGCTTACGGCCAATGCCAGTGCCAGCGGCTGCAGATATTGCTTGGTCATGGATATCCCTCTGTTGTGCGTGGTGTCGCCCGTCGGGCTGGTACGGTAAGAGTGGCTGGTCACGCCACGAAATTCATCTTCAAAATCATGACCATAGCGTTCAAGTTAGGCCAAAACCCATGCGGCCGATAGTGTAAAAGGTCAGAGGGGGTGCCTCCGCTGAATTTCGTTGGGCAGTAGCTAAATCGGTCAGTACGGTCCGGGAAAATGCATGGATGCACCGATAGTTGGGTGAGTAGAGGACTTGTTCCTCAAAGCAGGTGCGCCCTGCCGGGCGCACCAAAAAAAACCGCCCGGATCGCTCCGGGCGGTTGTGTTTTCCAGCGTGTGGACCGGATCAGTCGATCGCGGCATCCAGCCCGCGCCGCTCCAACAGCGGCTCGATGGCGGGTTCCGCACCGGTGAAGTCACGGAACAGCTGCAGCGCATCCTTGCTGCCGCCCTGCGACAGCAGGGTCTGGCGGAAACGGTCGCCGTTGGCGCGGGTCAGGCCGCCATTGGCCTTGATCCATTGCACCGTGTTCGCGTCCAGCACTTCCGACCAGATGTAGGCGTAATAGCCGGCCGCGTAGCCGCCCATGATGTGGCTGAAGTACGGCGTGCGGTAACGTGGCGGTACCGGCGCGTAATCGGTGCCGTTGGCTTTCAGCGCGGCCGCCTCGAACGCCATCACGCCGTCGGCGGCGGGGATCTTGTCGGCGCCGACCTGGTGCCAGCTCTGGTCGAGCATCGCCGCGCCCAGGTACTCGGTGGTGGCAAAACCCTGGTTGAACTTCGAGCTGGCCAGCACCTTGTCCAGCAGTGCCTTCGGCATCGGCTCGCCGGTCTGGTAATGCTTCGCATAATTGGCCAGCACGCTTGGCCAGTCGGACCACATTTCGTTCACCTGCGAGGGAAACTCGACGAAGTCACGCGGCACGCTGGTGCCGCTGAAGTACGGATACTCCACGTTCGAGAACATGCCGTGCAACGCATGGCCGAACTCGTGGAACGCGGTGGTCACCTCGTCCCAGGTCAGCAGGGTCGGGCCGCTGGCCGGCTTGGTGATGTTGAGGTGGTTGGCGACGATCGGCAGGTTGCCGGTCAATGCGGACTGGTCGACATAGGAGTTCATCCACGCGCCGCCGCGCTTGGATGGGCGCGCGTACATGTCGGCCAGGAAAATCGCCAGTTGCGTACCGTCGGCGTTGAACACGTCGTACACCAGCACGTCGGGGTTGTAGACCGGCAGGTCGGTACGCTGCTTGAAGGTGAGGCCGTAGAGCTGGCCGGCGGCGTAGAACACGCCGTTCTCCAGCACGTTCTTCATCTCGAAGTAAGGCTTCAGCTGGCTTTCGTCGAAGTCGTATTTCTCGGCGCGCACCTTCTCGGTGTAGTACGCCCAGTCCCAGGGTTCAAGCTGGAACGTCGGCTCGCCCTTCGCCGCCTGCTCCTTGTCGATCATCGCCTGCAATGCCGCACCTTCGTGCTTCGCATTGGCCACGGCCGGCGGTGCCAACTGGGTCAGCATGGCGTTGACCGCTTCCGGCGTCTTCGCCGTTTCGTCGGCCAGTACATAGGCGGCGTAGGTCGGATAGCCGAGCATCGTCGCCTTCTCCGCGCGCAGCTTCAGCACCTGCGACACGATGGCGGTGTTGTCATATTTGTTGCCGCGACTGCCGCGCGCCACCGAGGTCTTGTGCAGGCGCTCGCGCAGCGCGCGGTTCTGCAACTGCGCTTCCGGCGGCTGCCCGGTGGTGTTGAGCAGGGCGATGAGGTACTTGCCGTCCAGGCCCTTGTCCTTCGCGGCAGCGGCGGCCGCGGCGATCTGCTCGTCGGTAAGGCCGGCCAGCTCTTCCTTCGTGTCCACCACCACGGCCGAATCATTGACCTCGGCCAGCACGTTCTGGCTGAACTGCGTACCGAGCTTGGCCTGCTCGCCGTTGATGGCCTTCAGCCGCACCTTGTCGGCCTCGGACAGCTTGGCGCCGGCACGCACGAAATCGGTGTGGTAACGCTCGATCAGGCGCACGCCTTCGGCGTCCAGGCCCAGGCTGTCACGCGTGTCGTACAGCGCCTGGATGCGCTCGAACAGTTTCGGGTTCAACGCGATCGCGTCGCGATGCGCGGCCAGTTTCGGTGCGTACTCGGCCTGGATCGCCTTGCGCGCATCGTTGGTGTCCACGCCGACCAGGCTGAAGAACACGGTCGAGGTGCGGCTCAGGATCTGCCCGGATTTCTCCAGCGCGAGGATGGTGTTGTCGAACGTCGGCGCTTCGGCGTTGTCGACGATCGCCGCCACTTCCTTCAGCTGATCGGCCATGCCGCGGTCGAAACCGGGCGCGAAATCACTGTCCTTGATCTTGTCGAACTGCGGGTAACGCAGCGGCAGCGGGCTTTCGACAAAGAACGGATTGCTGGTGCCGGCAGTCGCCGTATCGGTCTGCGGCTGTGACTGGGCGGTATCGTTCTTGGCAGGGCTGGAATCGGTACAGGCAGCCAGGGAACCGGAAAGGGCAATGGCAATGGCCAGCGCGACGGGATGCTTCATGGAGGACTCTCGACGTGGGCAAACTCCGATCGTACCCAATGCGCCCCCCGATCACCCATGACTAAAGGCATGCACCCGCGCGCAGCCGTCCACCCGAGCGTGGGCGGCGCAGTTGCCGACGCATCGGATCCGGTGGTCGCGCCATGCCGGGCAGCAAAAAGCCGCCGGTTTCCCGGCGGCTTCTGTTTGCTGCTCAACCAACCATCGCCTGGCGGACAGTCACGCCACGCCAGGGATGATCGCTTCGCGTCCGGTGATCAGAAATCGTACGACACCGAGAAGCGGGCGTAACGCGGGGCCTGGTAGAACAAGCCTGCGCCATAGGTGTTGGTGATCGTGCCCACGCCATCGCTTTCGTGCGGATCGGTCTGGATCGCCTTCTGGCTGTTGAGGGCGTTGAACACGTCCAGGCCGAAGACCAGCTTGTGGTCCGCGAACGACGGCGCGTACTGCACGCCCAGGTCGAGCTTCTTCGTCCATGCGGTGAAGCCGGCCTTGCCTGGCGGCATGCGCTCGCCGTGGCACCAGTGGTAATCCGGGCCATAACCGCTCGGATCATTGCTGTCGCCGAACGGGTCGGTGCCGTAGTAACCCAGGCAGCTCTTGGGCGTACCGGACTGGATCGACAACGTACCGGAGACCATCCATTCCGGCGTGAACTGGTACATGCCGCGCGCCTTCAACTGGTGACGGCGGTGATTGGCGAGGTAGCCGTAGGCACCGTCCATCAACGACGCGAAATCCCAGTCTTCCGTCTTGGAGACGTCGCCCTGGCCCAGGTCGGAACGCACCTGGCCTTCAGCATTGCCCCACGAGCGCGCGAATGTGTAATCCACGCGGCCGGACCACTTGTCGCTGAACGGATGTTCCAGGTACAAGTTCACGCCGTAGTACTGGCGGCCTGCGCCGCGATCCAGACCCCAGTCCGCCTTGCTCATCGGCACGATCACCGAACCGGAACCGTCGACCTTGTTGACGAGGAAGTTGCCGGTCAGGCCAGGGTTGAAGATGCGGCAACCCGGATCATCAAACGCGTAGTCGTCCGCATTCAGACCCATCGCCTCGAGCTTGGTGCCGATGCGGCCCACGTCGCAGATGTCGTCGATGGAAGTGCCCAGCTTGCGGTAGGTCACCTGCGCGCCGTAAACCCAGTCCGCGCCGAGCGACTTGTCGAAGCCCAGGATGTATTCGTCCTGGTACTGCGCCTTGAGGTTCTTGGCGGTGACCACGTTCGGATCGACGTCCTGGCCGATCTCGTTGTTGGACGACACCGGGCCGGGTGCCGGTGCGCCATTGAGGCCACCCACCGCGGTCAGGCCGGTCGGCACGCCGTTGGCGTCGATACCGGTGTAGGTGAAGTACTCGTAACTGAAGCTGGACGGCGTCGCGGCGCGCTGCGCCACGCTTTGCGGCAGGGCGAGGTAGTAGCGACCGGCGTTGCCGAAGACCCTGAACGACGAGTCACCGTTGACGTCCCAGCTGAAGCCCAGGCGCGGCTCCCACTGGTTCTTCTGGTCGACGAAGGACTGGCCGTAGTTGTTGTAGTTGGTGAAACGGTCGTTGCGCAGGCCGATGTTGAGCATCAGCGTGTCGTTGACCTGCCACGTATCCTGAAGGTAGTAGGCCTTCTGCTTCATCGACATGTCGGCCTTGACGCTGTAGATGTAGCGGCTGACGTAGTAACGCTCACCCGGCGCACCCACGCCGAGCGTCGGGTTGATCGCCGAATCCGGCGCGCCGGTGGATGCATAGATCCACGCGTAGCCAGGGCCGGTCATGGTCTCGCCCTGGTTCTTGGCGGTGTACGACTGGTTGTCGATACCCACTTCAAGCAGGTGATCGGACAGCTGGTAGCTGAAGTCAGCACGCAGGCCGCGGGTGCGCGACTTGGCGTCCGGCGAGTAGGTGTAGAAGCCGGTCTGGTCGTTGCGGACCGGCTCACCGTCGATCCAGTAATCCGGGTTCTGCGAGTTGCGCGAGCTGATGCCCGGGTTCGGGCTGACAAACGGATACAGCACGGGGTTCGCAACGTCCATGTCACCGTAGAGCACGCTCAGCGTGGCCTTGTCGCTCAGGTAGCTGGTGAACTGGATGATGTTTGCCTTGGTCGACGTCTTGTTGATCTCGCTGCCGCCGACGAGGCCGTCCTTCTGGTGCGTATCGCTGTCGTAATAGTAGATGTCGCCCTGACCATTGCGGTCGGTCTTCTGCAGACGGGTGTACTCAAGGACATTGCTGTCGTTGATGTTCCAGTCCAGCTTGCCGTAGAAGTTCGTGCCCTTGTCGGTGGTGTAGGCGGCGGTACCGTTCTCCACCGAGGCCACGTTGCGGTTGTCGCTCTTGGTCTTGGTGACCGCGGCGTTGAAGAACAGGGTGTCCTTGATCAGCGGACCATTCGCATAGACGGAATAGTCGGTGCTCCAGTTGGTGTTGGAGTTGCGATAACGGCTCAGCTTGCCCTGGTCATCCGGGGAAACCACCTCGTAACCCGGCGGCACCTTCTGGAACGGGTAGTAGGTGTTGTCCGGGCTGGCGGACGCAAAACGCGGCGCCCAGACGGCCTGCGCACCGAAGTGCCATTCGTTGGTGCCGCGCTTGCCGATCTGGTTGATCACGCCGCCATCGGAACGACCGTACTTGGCGGAGTAACCGCCGGTGAAGGTCTGCTGCTGATCGATCGCGCCATACGGAAGCTGGTAAGAACTGCCGGTGTACGAATACGTCTCGGTGGTGTTGAAGCCATTGACGTAATAGGCGTTCTCGGTGATGCCCGCACCGCCGAAGGACACCGCGCGCGAGAAGTAACCGCTGCCGGCAACCGCGCCCGGCGACAGCAGGGCAATCGCCTCGGCATTGCGGGCGACCGGCAACTGCTTGAGCTCGGCCGAAGTGATGATGGTGCTGGAGCTGACCGTGCTGACGTCGATCGCCGGCAAAGCATTGGCTTGCACCGTGACCGCCGACAGATTCTGCGCGTTCTCGCCGGCACCGCCGCCGAAGCTCACGTCGACGCCGCCGCCGGCATTCAGGCCGACGTTCTCGCGCGTACCGACAACCTCGCCATCACGGATCAGCGTGACGGTGTACGTGCCGATCGGCAGGTTGCTTACCGAATAACGACCATTGGCGTCGACCTTCACATCACGCTTGAAGCCGCTGGCATTGACGACGCTGACGACGTCGCCGGGAGCTGCCGACGTGGCGCCGAAGATGCTGCCGGTGGTGGACTGTGCGAAGGCCCCCGTTCCCACCAGACACAACCCCAGGCCTACGGCCAGGGCGGTGCGACGGAACTGTCCGGGCGCCGTGTTTTTCTGTGTTTTCATTGCTTATCTCAACTCCATAGGGATTGACCCCCGAAGTCCTGAGGACTTTTGAACCTTGTTCAGGGACGCACTCTCCCGCGGGCCGAAAGCCCGTGAAAGGTTTCATCACTGTCATGCCCACAGGTGGGGGAAAGGGCATGCATGCTGGGGAGCATGAATCGTGCGATGGCGTGAAGCGGTGCCCCGCAAGATTTCCCGAAACTAATTCAAGAACTTGCGAAGGTCAACACATTCGTAACGTTTTGATCACCCCATTCAAGCGAGCGGCAGCAGGTCGAAAAAGTGCTAGCCGGGTGATCGGCATGCCATCCGCTCGTTTGCGTCACGCGCGCGGCGGACCGTTGCAACGGCGCGCCGCGCGGCCTCCATCAACTCACGCTATTCGGCACCGTCCTGCGCATATTTTTCGTGCAACGCCACCGGCGCCGACGGCCTGCTGGCGCGGCGGCGGATCCACAGGTTGATCAGCTCCACGAAAACCGAGAAGGCCATCGCGGCATAGATGTAACCCTTGGGAATGTGCTGGCCAAAACCGTCGGCCACGAGCACCAGGCCGATCATGATCAGGAAGCTCAGCGCGAGCACCTTGACCGTCGGATGGCGCTCGACGAATTCGCCGATCGGCCGCGCAAACCACAGCATGAAACCGATCGAGGCAAGGATGGCGGTAACCATCACCCAGCGCTCGTCGACCATGCCCACCGCGGTGATGATCGAGTCGAGCGAAAACACGATGTCGAGCAGCATGATCTGCGCGATCACGCCGCCGAACGTCGCCGTCGCCGCGCCCACCGCCACCTGTTCGGTGGCGCCTTCCAGCTTCTGATGGATCTCGTGGGTGGCCTTGCCGATCAGGAACAGGCCACCACCAATCAGGATCAGGTCACGCCACGAAAACGCATGCCCGAACAGCTCGAACAGCGGCGCGGTCAACCCGACGATCCAGGCGATCACCAGCAGCAGTCCCAGCCGCGTGACCGCCGCCAGGATGATGCCGACGCGGCGCGCCTTGTCGCGTTGCTCCAGCGGCAGTTTGCCGGCCAGGATCGAGATGAAGATGATGTTGTCGATGCCCAGCACCAGCTCGAGCGCCGTCAGCGTGGCCAGGGCGATCCAGGTTTCGGGGTTGGCGAGTAATTCCATGGGAAATCTCTTCGTGGGGCGGGGCGGCGTGTCGATCATCACCGGCGTGACGCCAGCAACGTAGACCGATCCGATGGATGCTGAAGTGAAGATGTGCCGTGCGCCCGTCCGGCATCGACGAGGCGCCACCGGACGAGGCTTGCGCCATCGGATCGATACGTGTGGCGGAAACGTTCCGGCGGCGGCGATCGGATGACGATCCCGCTTTCGACGTTTTCAAACCGATGTCCAGCGGCATGCAGATGTCCGGCAAGGCAACAGGGCCACGACTGGAAACGCATCTGTGACGGACGCGCCTTCGCCGTGGGACGGCGAAGGTCTTGCTCGCAAACCGCAGTGGCGGTTCACTGCTGCACCGGGGCCAGGGCCCGTCATGACGGCGACAGCGATTGGGAGCTACTCCCCTTCGACGACGATGCTAGCACAGCGTTGCACGGCGTCACGCCACGGAATCACGCGGTGATGCATGCCCTGGATGGCGCTCGCACCAACCCGGTTTCGACGCCAACACGCAGCCGCAGCGGCGTTCACCGCTCCATCCACCCTGGCTTCCGGTAACCCCGGCCCCGTGCCCAGCCGCGTTCGTCACCCCTCACCATGCGCCAGCGCGAAATCAATCGCGGCGCAAACCGCCGCCACCTGCGCGGCATTGCACTGCTCGGCCGTGGCGCGCGGGCTGTCGGGATAGACCTCGGTAGTGCTTTTGTACGGCGCGCGGGTGATGCTGGCGCACAAGCCAAGCTGATCGAGCGCGTACTCGATGACGCCCGGGGCGACCATCGGCGAACCGATGATCTCGTTGTCGGCATCGGCGGGCGCAATGTGGGTGACTTTCGCCACCGCCTCGATGATCGCCTGCTGGAACGCCGGTTGCGGATGCTCGCTGTCGTCGACCAGGTAGAAGCCGTCGGGGATCTCGCCGGGCTCGTACGACTTGCCGTCGCGCGCGGCCAGCGCCGGGCGGAACTCGGATTCGTCGGTGTCGGTGGTTTCGTGCAGGTCGATGTGCATCAACACGCGGTCGCGCCACGGCGCGACCAGGCGCATCAGCGCCGCCGACTCCTGCGCCGGGCTGTTCTGGCGGAACGAGCGGTTGGGGTCCAGTGCATCCGGGTTCCAGCGATGGATACGCTCGTAGGCCCACGGACTCACGCACGGCGCCACGATCAGGTTGATCCGACCGACATAGCGCGATGCCGCCTGTTCGACGAACTGCAATGCGCCGTGCACGCCACTGGTTTCGTAACCGTGCACGCCACCGGTCACCAGCATCAGGGGCAGTTCGTCACGCCAACCACGACTCCTGATCGCAAACAGCGGGTAGCGGTCCGGCGGGTAATCCAGCGCGCCGTACTCGCTCACGTCGAAGCGGGCTCGCAGGCGCTCGATCGCGCCGAGCACGTCATCCGCATAACTGCGCTGGCGGGACTGGCGTGCGCGCCAATTCGCCACCTCCGCCGCGCCCCAGGGTGTGCCGGGGGTGCCGACGGGATAAGGGCTGGCCTGGGTCATCATGGGTGCACCGCTGACATCGGGAAAGAGCACGCAACTTTAGCACTGGCACGATGCGCGCTCGCGGCACCGTGTGGGCCAAGCATGCCAGGCGACGGCGGACGCCATTCGATTCGTCCGCTCCGGCGAGCGGCGTGCGCCAGGCGCTGCCGGGCGGTTCACCGACCTTCCCGCGAGGCCACCGCGGGACGCAAATCCGAGAGATCCCGCATTGCCACCCGGTTGCGCCCTTCGCGTTTCGCCTCGTACAGCGCCGCGTCCGCTGCGGCAAACAGTATCGCTGCATCATCGCCGCCGATCCGTTGCATGAACCCCCCGCCAATGCTGATGGTCACGCGCTCGTCGCCGGCCGCGGCGAGCTGGAGTCGATGCGACGACGCGCGCATGGTCTCGGCGACGTCGCACGCCTGGCGGAACGTCACCGAAGACAGCAACGCGGCAAACTCGTCGCCACCGTAGCGCGCCACCACGTCGGTGCCTCGCGATGCCGCTTGCGCAAGCGCCTTCGCCACCTTGCCCAGGCACACGTCGCCGTGGTGGTGCCCGAAGGTATCGTTGAGCTGCTTGAAGTGATCAATGTCGATCAGCAACAAAGCCAGGCCCTCGCCGGAGCGGCGCGCGCGCTGCCATTCGCGATGCAATACCTCATCAAACTGGCGGCGGTTGGCGAGCCCGGTCAGGGGATCGATCCGGGCCAGTTCGCTGAACTCGTGGGCCTGCTCGAACGAGCGTACCTGGGCAAGCACGCTGCGCAGCCCGTAACCCAGCGTGGCGACGACAAAACCGATCACCGCCAGGTTCGGGTGGCTGCGCAGGATGAAGCTGGAGACGACCAGCAGGATCACCGGCAACAGCAGCGGACTGCCTGCGCGAACGACGTGGGTCAACCGTGCCGGCGGCTTCATTCCCGCGATGGATCGCCTGCGCCCGGCAAGCACGGCCAGCAGCAGGAACGGCACGTCGATGACCAGATCGATGACGTCGCCATAACCGGCGCTGGCCGGCGCGAGGTGGTTGATGTAGAACGCCGTCAGCAAGTAGGCGAAGGCAAAGGTCGCCAGCGTGCCGAAAAATTCGCGGCTCGAAGAATCACCACTCGCGGCATGGCGCACCAGCGCGAATACCAGGATGAACAGGTTCTCGATGTCGAACATCAGGCGCAGGTTGTCGACGCCCTGCGCCGTGGCACCGCTCGCCGTCGCAAAGGAAAACGTGTGCACGAAAAAGAGGTAGCCAATCGTCAGGGCGAGCACGCCATCGACGACACGAACCTGCCTCGATTCCGTCTCCGGACTGGCAAGCACGAACGTCAGCGGAACCCCGTATAGAACGTACAGCAGCATGCTCAGGCCGGGCGTGCTGTCGATATTCGACAGGAACACTTCCTGGTACATGGCCGCGGCCATGCCACCGCTCCACAACAGCATGCCTGCTGCGAGCGCGCCCCAGCCGTCCCTGCGGACACTGCCGCGACAACGCCGCAGCGAGGCAACACCGGCAATGAGGGGCGCGGCGATCAGGAAGGCAAACGAGGCGGATCGCGCGTGGTCCGGGAACATCGCCAACGCCAGCGCGTGACACAACAGGAAGATACATGGCAGAAGAAGCGGCATGCTCTTTCCTCCCTGTCGCGGACGGTATCGACAGTACGCGGCGAGCCGGGCAGTGGCAAGCGCCCTCGCGCGCCACCGGAACAAGCTGCAAAGAAACGCCTGCCGCAACCGTCCGGTTCTGCCCTGCGCACGAGCCGGCGCCTTCCCGCCCGCGTCGAACTGCCAGTGCTGCCGTTACCGGGCGTGCCTGTCTTGCCGCTGTCGCTACAATGAATCAACTCCACCAAGGGCCATCTCATGAAGCCGACCGGCATTACCTGCCTCGCCACCGTGCTGCTGGCCCTCGCTGCGTGCAGCAATCAGCACGCCACGGTTGAAGAACCCGCCGCCGCTGCAAGCAGCGCAAGCATCGGCATGGCCAACCCGGCGTCGGTCCATTGCGAAAAACTGGGCGGCAAACTTGCCATCCATACCGCCGAGAACGGCGGGCAGTACGGCATGTGTTCACTGCCCGACGGCCGTGTCTGCGAGGAATGGGCGCTGTTCCGCGATGGCCAGTGCAAGTCCGACGCCAGACCATGAACCTCGCCGGGAAAAGCCTGGATCAGCCGGAACCCCGGCCGGGGCTTATCCGCCCACCTTGACGAGCAGGTTCTCGAAAAAGTCGTGCACGCCTTCGGCATTCATGCGGCGGGCGGTAGACAACTCGCCGGCCCTGGTCGAGTAACGGACCCTGCCGTCCGGCGACAGCAGCACCGCTGCGGGAATGCCCTTGGCAATGGGGCCACCGAACCGCTCGACTACGTCGAGGTTGCGATCGAAGTTTCCGACATCGACCTTGACCACATTGAAATCCTTCGCCATCAGGCTGGCGTTGCGCGGCTGGTCGAGCGACCTCGCCAGCGAGCGGCAGTCCTCGCACCAGTTAGCGCCAAAGAAAACCAGCACCGACTTGTGGTTCGTCCTGGCCTGCTCCAGCGCACGCCGTACATCCGCGCCGGCATCGGCGGCAGCGGAATAAGGACCGTTCACGACCTCGGCATGCGCCCGCTCGCGAGCCTGCGGCTGTGGGGCCGCCTGCCCCTGGGCCTGAAACGGGATCTGCATGCCAACGGCGAGCATGGACAACACGATGAGACGATTCACGGGCAATCACCGACGGTGGGGAAGAGGCGTGCATCTGATTCGCGCACACGCCTCAGGTTAGTGATCGTGCCCAGCAGGCCAAATGATTCGTGGCGCTTTCGATATGCCTGCAAGGCATAATCCACGACCAGCCCTTCGCCTCCGGTTTGGTCCGCGGGACCGCTGCGGTCATACTGCCGGGTTGCGATCGAGCGACCCACGTGATTCCCCATGCATATCGGCATCGACTTCGGCACCAGCTACTCGGCCGCCGCGGCCATCGTCAACGGTGAGCTGACGCTGGTGCGCTTCGGCGCGACCGAGCAGTTCCGCACGGCGGTGTTCTTTCCCGAACGGGTGCCCGACCCCGGCGATTTCCGGCTGACGCCGGAGCTGGATGCGCAGTTGGAAATCCAGTTGCGGCTGGCTCGAGCCCGGCAACGCGAGATGGCGACTGCGGCCGCGGCACGCGGGCAAACGTCAGTATCGCGCAGCGAAGACGAGCTGCATCGCGAAGCACTGCGGGCGGTGCGCCGACAGTGGATGGAGCAGCAGGCGCGTGAGGCGCCGGCCTCGATCGCCAGTTTCCAGCATGCGCTGTTCGGCGAGGACGCCGTGGAAGGCTACCTGGAAAGTGGCGACGGCAACCTGATCGAATCGCCCAAATCGATGTTCGGCTACCGGCTCGATCCGCAGGTGCGCAAGGTGATCGTGCATATCGCCACCCACATCCTCGAACACATCCGCCTCACCGCCAGCCGGCAATTCGGTACGCCGGTACGTGGCGCGGTGATCGGCCGGCCGGTGGAGTTCCGCAGCTCGATGGGGCCGCAGGGATCGGAGCAAGCCATCGAGATCCTGCGCGAGGCGGCCGGCGTGGCCGGCTTCGACCAGGTGAGCTTTCTCGAAGAGCCGGCCGCCGCGGCCATGCACTACCACAAGAGTCTCGCCGCTCGGCAACACGCACTCATCGTGGACATCGGCGGCGGCACCACCGACGTGACGCATGCCGAGCTCGGCGGCGGCATCGCGCCGCGCATCGCGCGCAACTGGGGACTGCCCAGGGGCGGCACCGACCTCGACGTAAGCGTGAGCCTGCGCAGTTTCATGCCGCTGCTGGGCAAGGACATCATCCGCATGCCGCAGCACCAGTTCGTCGAAGCCGCCAGCGTGCACAACCTGCCGAAGCAGCGCGAGTTCCGAAAACAGGATTATCGCCTGGTGGCCGAACCCTACGGTGCGCGCCTGCGCGCGCTGCAGGAACCCGGCGCTACCACCCGCCTCAACCAGTTGGCCGAGCGCAGCAAGATCCTCTTGAGCACGTCCCCGCGCCATCGTACCGAACTGGAGTTCCTCGAACGCGGCCTTGCCGTCGACACCAGCCGCGAGGATTTCGACGATGCCATCGAGACCTTTCTCGGCCAGCTCGAACGCACCCTGGACACCGTGCGTTCCGACCTGCCCGAACCACCGGCCAGCGTTTTCCTCACTGGCGGCACCTCACGCTCGCCGCAGGTCAAGGCCCGCGTGCAAGCCTGCTTCCCGGGGATTGCGCTGGTACAGGGCGATCCTTCGCTGGGCGTGGTGTCGGGCTTGGCGGTGGCGGCGAGCGAAGTCGCGAGCTAGGAGTCTGTCGGGCCTTGGTTGATCGGTCTGCGAATCCGGCTGTGTGGTCTATATTCCCGCACGGCCAAATTCTCGACTCGACCACCAAAGCCCGACAGACTCCTAGTCATCGGTGAAGATGGGCCGAGCCTCGTCCGTCATCTGCAACGTCGAAGCTGCGCACCGTATTCACGGGCCAGGCGATCCACGGTAGCGGCGGTTTGCAGCAGATGGCGGTTTTTCCGCCAGCGGCCGGCGCGGTAGCCGCCGATGCCTTCGTGGTAGGCGATGTACAGATGTTTGGGATCCCATTTGGAAATGCCCAGTTCGCGATGGATGCGATCGGTGTACCAGCCGAGGAAGTCGAGCGAATCATCCATGTCGGTGCGGCTCTTGAACCAGCGACCGGTCGCTTTTCGATACTCCTTCCACACTGGATCCTGCGCCTGCGCATAGCCATAGGCACTGGAGCGGCGCGGCAACGGGATGAACAGGAACCGTGGCCGTTTGGGCCGCGCCTTTTCGCGAAAACCCGATTCGCGCTGCACGAACGCCATCAACACGTTGACCGGCGTGCCCCAGCGCTTCTGCGTCGCGCGGGCATCGCGGTACCAGCCCGGATACTGCTCGAAGACCTGGCAGAGGTTGTGGCTGTTGCGCGGCGGCGCGGTGGCGCAGCCACCCAGCACCAGCAAACACGCGCCCAGGATGATGAGGCCAAGACGGCGTGATGCCATGACATTCCATGCTCTGTTCATGGCCCAAGGGTAACCGGCAGCGAAGCGAAGCATGGGAAACCGGTGCGCCGGTTTCATCCATTCCACTGGCATCGGGGGACCAATGGCACGGGACACCACGTCGCCTCAGCCACGACACTGTTTCCCATCATCAGGGGAGATCACGCATGGAACAGGCAGGGAGCCGGAAGATAATGAAGCGCATCGGATGGACGGTATTGATCCTTGCGTGCATCGTCACGACAGCGGCATTCGTGGCACTGTCATGCGCGCGGGTCGAGATGACCGAGGGTGGCGCCGACACCCGCCTGCTGGTGCCTGTCGTGCGCGGTGCAATCGGCGTGCGTGTGTATTCGGGCAGCGGAGAGAACGTAGCCCTTCCGGGTTATCTGGCCGGCCCGGTGGTGCATCGCGCTGACGACGGCGCCTGGTCGGCGGCATGGTTTTGCGAGGATGCGGTGCAGCGTGCGACAAGCCGCGCAGACACGCTGCAGGTCACATGTGCTGGAAAGGCCCACGCCTATCCATTGACCACCGCCCCGGTTGCAGATGCCGTCGCGCCGATGCCGGACAACGTGACGGTGCTCAGCGACCTTGAAGGAAACAGCGAATTCCTCGAAGCCGCGCTGCGCAAACTCGACGTGGTCGATGCATCCGGTGCGTGGAGCTACGGCGCCGGTCATCTGGTGATCCTCGGCGACTCGGTGGATCGCGGCCGCGAGGTTTTTGCCGTGCTGTGGCGCCTGCACGGGCTGGCAGCGCAGGCACATGCCGCCGGCGGCGCGGTGCACGTGCTGCTGGGCAACCACGAGCAATACCTGCTGCGCGGCAATGTCTCGCGCGCCCACCCGGAATACCGCTATGCGCTGCAACAGCTTGGCGGCTACGCGCAATCATTCGCCAACGACAGCGTGCTCGGCGGCTGGCTTCGACAGCAACCGGTGGCGCTGAAACTCGGCTCTGTGCTGTTCACCCACGCTGGCATCTCGCCGGAAGTGGCCGATGCCGATCTTTCGGTGTCGGCCATGAACGAAGCGATGCGCGATTACTGGCGCATGGCCGGCTCTGCCGCCACGAATCGCTCAGCGGCACTGGATGCGGTCATCGGGCTCGACGGCGTCACCCAGTACCGTGGCTATTTTCGCGACTCCGGCCACGACCGCCCGGCCGCGACGCAGGCTGAAGTCGAGCGCGTGCTCACGCAGTACAACGCCGAGCAGATCGTCGTCGGTCACACCCTGGTCGACAAGGTGACGCGCCGGTACGAGGGACGAGTGATCGCCGTCGACGTCAATGATGCGCAGGCACGATCCGAAGTGCTGGTGTTCGAGCATGGCCAGCCGCGTATCGTTGACATCGGCATTCCACGCGGGCTGGACGAGGACGCTCCCACGCGGTTACGCGAGTTCAGCCTGTTCGACGCACGCGACCGCCACTTGCTGGCCTCCATGTACCGAGCCAATCGCGCGTTGTCGCGCATTCCCTACCCGTATTGATGCGCGTCAGTGGCTCATGTACCGGGCCGGCGTCCGCGCATGCCAAGAGCGCTCGCCAAACTTCGCTGGACGTGTATGGCTTTCCGTCGCTTGCCTCAGAGCTTGTCGACGCCCTGGCGCAACCACCGGTCGATCATGGCTTTCTCGTAGCGCAGCGAGTTCTGGCTGCGGCCCGTGCCGCGATCGAGGAAGGACAAGTCGCGCAACTTGCGGCTCCCTTGACGCAAGACGTTTCCGTCCGCGCCGTACAGGGTGAAGTCAAGGTCGATGCGCGGCGGGTAAATGGCCTTCACGATGCGGACGTCGTGCAAATCCGACTGTCGCCATGGTTCATATTCACCGGCGAGATCGACATCCGTCACTTCGATATCCAGCCGCTGGCCCTCGGCCAGAATGCGCGAGGCACGCTCGGCGATATGGGCCTTGAGCGGTTTCAGGTAAGCATCGGCATCGGCCAGATGCGCGATCGAGCTGCGCTTGGCCTCGGTGAAGTGCTGCGGATCGGTGTAGTGGACGGTCACGTTCTCCGGCGCGGTCGCCGCGCGAGCGGTGACGCAGGCAAGTGCCAGCATGGCGGCGCAGATCAAGTGGGGGATGGGCGGGTGTTTCATGGAGGTCTCCCGGGGGTTCGGGCAGGGACGCCGTGATGAAAAAGCCGTCAATCGCCGGTCGATCCCGCGAATTCCTGCTGAACCCGGCGAGCGATGGCCGACACTTGACCGGCGGCACATTCCGGGGGATTGTCCCCCGATCCTGGAGGGCCGGTAAACCGGGCCGGTTGGCCTGACATCCGCGGGAACCACGATGATGACCCACTACGTAGCCCTGCTCCGCGCCGTCAATGTCGGCGGCACCGGCAAGCTGCCGATGAGCGAACTCAAGGCCATGGGCGAGGCGGCCGGCTTTGCCGACGTGCGCACCTGGATCGCCAGCGGCAACCTGCTTTTCACCAGCAAGCTCGACCAGTCCGCAGTAAAGAACACGCTCGAGCGACAGCTGCTCGGCTACGCGGGCAAGCCGGTCGGCGTGCTGGTACGCACGGCGGCGGAAATGGCGCGGGTGCTGGCCGACAATCCGTTCCCGGGGGAACCGGGCAATCGCGTGGTAGCGATCTTTCTCGACGAACCGCCACCCGCCGACGCACTGGAGGACGTCAGGCACCGGAAGCGGGAACAGCTTGTCCTTGGCAAACGCGAAATCTACGTTCACTACGGTGACGGCATGGCCGACTCCCGCCTGACCATTCCCGCCGCCAAAGCCGGCACCGCGCGCAACCTCAACACCATCGCCAAGCTGGCCGAGCTTTCGGCAACGCGCAAGTGAGGCGCCGGGTCGCCGCCGTCAACGCTCGGAGTGCAAATCCAGCGAGCCCGGGGTCGTGTTCACCAGCGGCACGAAATTGTCGTCCGGGGTCACTTCGCGCTTGCGCTGGGTGAAGCGGTAGAACGCGTAGGCGGCGATCATCAGGTCGAGCACCGCGAACCACACGAACAACAGTTGCGGCTGCAGCAGGTTCATCAACGCGCCCGCCACCAGCGGCCCTATCGCCGAGCCAATGCCGTTGACCAGCAATACGGTGCTGGATGCCGCCAGCAGTTCGTCGCGGTCCACGTAATCCACCAGGTGCGCCACGGCGATCGGGTACAACGTGAAACTCATGCCGCCGAACACGAAGATCACCGCCATCGCCGCCACCCCGCCGACGTTCGGCAGCAACAGATTGGCCAGCGCCGCCAGCGCCGCAATGGCACCGATCAACGACAGCGCAAGACGACGATCAATGCGGTCGGAAAAGCGACCCAGCGGCCACTGCAACAGCACGCCACCGGTAATGGCCAGGGTCATGTACGTGCCGATACCGCCCGCGCCCAGGCCACGGGCCGCGGCGTACAGCGGCAGCAATCCCCAGAACGCACCCAGGACCAGGCCGGACAGCAGCGCACTGACCAGCGCCGTGGGCGCCAGCCGGAACAGGCGCCTGATCTGCACCTTGGGGATCGAGCGAAGCTGCGGTTGCGGCTGGTCGCTGGCAACCACCGGCAGGCTGGCGATGCAGAACAGGATCGCGATGACACAGAACAACACGAAGCCTTCGCCGTGGATGCGCAGAAACTGCTGGGCCGCCGCGCTGGCGCCAAGGTTGACCATCATGTAGATCGCGAATACCGAACTGCGATGCGTCGGATCGGCGGCAGCGTTCAACCAGCTCTCGATGATCGCGTACAAGCCGACCAGCATCATGCCCTGCAGAACGCGCAGCACCAGCCACACGCCATACGACAGATCGAGCGCCTGCACCAGCACCACCAGGGTCAGCACCGTCGCGCAAAAAGCAAAAGTGCGGATGTGGCCGATGCGATGGATCAGATGCGGAATGGTGTAGGTACCTGCCAGGAAGCCGGCGTAATAGGCCGACGTCAGCACGCCGATCATGGCCACCGAAAAACCGAGCTCGCGACCTTGCAACGCGATATGCGTATGCAGCAAGCCCACTCCCATCAACAGGAAGGCTGTGCTCAACAGCAGCGGCGTGGAAGAGCGAAGACTGGTCAGCATGGGCGGCAATCAGGCGGGACTTGGGGGCGGCTGGGCCGTGGGCGGGGCGCTTTCGGCGGCAGCATGAAAGCGGGGAACGGTGACTGTACGCCAGCGCCCGCGTTTGCTCTACCCATGGCACGATTCCGTCGCCGCATGCATGCGACGCGATATCGCACGGATGCCGCACGGGGCTCCACCTCCTACAGTTGCATCGCCATCTTCGCGGACAACCAGTCGAGCGCGCGGTGCCGCCACGGCCGCTCGCGCCACTGTTGCAGCGTCAGTTCGCGCGAACGGGAAATGTCGTGCTCGATCACCTCGATCATGTGCGCGGCAAACGCGTGGTCGTAGATGGCGATGTTGGATTCGTCGTTGAGCTGGAACGAGCGGTTGTCGAAATTCGCCGAGCCGGCAATGGTCAGATAGCCGTCCACCACCATCAGCTTGTTGTGGAACAGCGACGGCTGGTAGCGGTACATGCGCGCACCCGCCTGCAGCATGGCGCCCCACTGCGCCTGCGATGCGTCGCGCACTACCGCGCTGTCCACGTACGGACCGGGCACCAGCAAGCGGATGCGCACACCGCGTCCCATCGCATCGCGCAGCGCAGTCACGGTGAGCTCATCGGGCACGAAGTACGCGCACTCCAGATCGATGCTGCGCCGCGCGCCGTTGATCGCCATCAGGTACATCAACTGCATGTTCTGGCTGCCACCCTCGGGCGAGCTGGCGTACGCCTGCACGTCGAGGTCGCCACTGCCTGCGGTGTCGGGGTAGTAATCCGGACCAAGCAACACCTCGCCAGTGGTCGCCAGCCAGTTGGTGCCGAAGATCGCCTGCATCTGCGCCGCGGCCGGGCCCTGCACGCGGAACTGCATGTCGCGCCAGTGATTGGGCTTGGTGCCGTCGCCTTCCCACGCATCGGCAATGCCGACCCCGCCGTTGAACGCCACCTGCCCGTCAACCACCAGCAACTTGCGGTGCGTGCGGTTGTTGACGCGGTCGATCGCGTACCAGCTCAGCGGATGGAAATACTCGAACCGCACCCCGCCGGCGCGCAGCTCGTCGATCACCGATTGCTTCATGCGGGTGGAGCCGACCCAATCCGCCAGCACGCGCACCTTCACGCCCGCGCGCGCGCGTTCGGTCAAGGCCGCGACGAACTCCTTCGACACGTGGCCCGACCAATAGATGTAGGTTTCCAGGTTGATGCTGTGCTGCGCGGCGCGGATCGAAGCGAGCATCGCCGGAAAGATCTCCTCCCCGTTCTGGTAATCCTTCACCGCGTTGCCGCCACTGACGCCGGTACCCAGCAACGCATCCATCTCGCGCCGGAACTGCACGCTCTCCACCGCGCTGACGTGGCCGATCCGCTGCTGCAAGCCGCGCGTGTGCGGCCACAGGTTGAGCAGCACAATGCCGACCAGGCACGCGCCAAGCACGCCCAGGCACAGCCACAGCAAACGCCGCCGCCATCGCACCGCTGAAACCATCGTGATTCCCTCATCCGGCAGTCGCACCAGCGTGCCTTCGCGGATGCAACGGAAACGTGATGCAAGTGCGGCGAACCTGCCCGTCCGTTCGTCGTGCCTTTTACACGCTCGCCCCATCCCTCCCAGCCGCCATCCGCTCCACCCCGCCGTCCACCTCACCTATCCCGTTCGTGCCCTCCGCCGCTCGCCCTGAGCGCACGCCGAAGGCCGGATTCGAAAGACACACAACTAGTGGCGCCCCCCGCCCGGCAACGCTTCGACTCCGTCCGCTGCGCGGGACATGCTCAGCGCCAATGGTGGTGAGTAGCGGATACCATCGGCACGGGCGGAGGGGAGTCGGGGCGGCCGTCAGATAAGACCAGCCGACTCCACTGCTTCAGGATCCGCTAATACCCTGCCGCCAGGCCAGCCGGTCGACGCGGGTCATTGGCACCTTCCAGCAAACCGGTTTTCGGGTTGATCAGGATCGCCTCGACCGCGCCGCCGCTGAATTGCTGGAACGTGTAACCCATCGCTTCGAGGGTTTTCTTCGACTCGGGCGTGAGCAGCCCCTGGCCCGCGTAAACCACATCCGGATACCACTGGTGGTGCAGGCGTGGCGCGTTGACGGCTTGCTGCATGTTCATGCCGAAGTCGACCACGTTGAGAATGCTGCCCAGCACCGACGAGATGATGGTGGCGCTGCCGGGGCTGCCGGTGAGCATGAACGGCTTGCCGTCGCGCAGCACGATGGTCGGGGTCATCGAACTCAATGGTCGCTTGCCCGGCTCGATCTGGTTGATCACGCCTTGCACCAGGCCGGCACCATTGGCCACGCCCGGCTTGGCGGTGAAGTCGTCCATTTCGTCGTTGAGGAAAAAGCCGGTATCGCCGGCGATCTGCTTGTTGCCGAAAAGGAAGTTGACGGTGTAGGTGACGGCCACCGCGTTGCCGTCCTTGTCGACCACCGAGTAGTGCGTGGTGTGATTGCCCTCGGGTGCGCCGAGACTGCCCTTGACCTCGGATGACGGCGTGGCCTTGTCCGGATCGATGCCGGCGCGAAGCTGGGCCGCGTGCTCGTCAGAGAGCAGTTCGTCGATCGGGTTGTGCACGAAGGCCGGGTCGCCAAGGTAGGTGTTGCGATCGGCAAACGCGCGACGTTCGGCCTCGACCAGGTAGTGCACGCTGTTGACCGAACCGTAACCCCACTTGGCCAGCGGATACGGCTTGATGATCTGCAGGATCAGGCACAGCGTGGCGCCGCCCGAGCTCGGCGGCGGCGCCGACACCACGGTATAGCCGCGGTACTCGCACTGGATCGGCTTGTCCCATTGCGCGGTGTAATCGGCGAAATCGCGCATCGAGAGAATGCCGCCGTTGGCATCGCTGCCCTTGACCACGGCCTCGGCGATCGGGCCTTCGTAGAACGCCTTGGCGCCGCCTTTGGCGATCAGTTCAAGGGTGTTGGCAAGATCCTTCTGCACCAGTCGTTCGCCAACCTTGAAGGGTTTGCCGTTGTTGAGGAAGATCGCCGCCACGTTGGCGTTTCTGGCGAAATCGTCGGTGCTCGAGTTCAGGCTGTCGACATCGCCCTGCTGGAGGATGTAGCCCTCGCGCGCCAGCTTGATCGCCGGTGCAATGACCTGTGCCAGCGACATCGTGCCGTAGGCCTTCAGCGCGGTATCGAAACCCATCACCGTGCCGGGCACGCCGACGCCGAGATAAGTGTCGGTACTGCGTCCCTCGACCACGTTGCCCTCGGCATCCTGGAACATCGTCGGCGTGGCCTTCGCCGGCGCCTTCTCGCGGAAGTTGAGGAACAGGTCGCGGCCATCCTTCAGATGGATGGTCATGAAGCCGCCGCCGCCGATATTGCCGCAGCACGGATGCACCACGGCTTCGGCAAAGCCCACGGCCACGGCGGCGTCCACTGCATTGCCACCCTGCTTCAGGATATCCACGCCGACCATCGTGGCCAGGTGCTGCGCGCTGACCACCATCGCGTGTTTCGCGGTTACCGGTTTGGCCTTCTGCAGGGCCTCCCGCGTATTGACCGGCTCGTGGCCAGTCTCGTCATGGCTGACGTTCTGGGCACAGGCCAGCGTGCTGAATGCTGCCAGCATGGTTGCCAGCAAGGCGCCACGCTGCCAGCGGCGACATGCCCGTGCAGTCGTGGCTGGGCTGGCATGGAATTGCGACGTTATCGGATCGGACATGGACTCACTCCCGGCATGGATCGTCGCAGCATAATCCCACTCGCACCCAGGCCGCGCGCATCAGGACGACGTGCAAGCCGTGAGTGCAGACGAACGTGGCCTGCGGACACATGGCGGACCACGGACAACGCGATGGCATCGGCACGATGACGCGGCGACAACGCATTGACCTGCGCCGGACATCACCCTGCTTCGCCGCGCACCGAAGCCACCCACGGGCATGCCGGCGGAATCGACCGGGATGGCCAGCACGGCCAGCGCACGCGCCGTCGTGGCGATCTGCTGCGCCAGCTGGCCGATCGCGCGCTGCTGGACACGACCGGAGCACCGGTTGCCGGCACCCTTCATCTCCGCGCTTCGTTGCAACGCCGCATCAACCTCTTCGTGGCTTTTTCGCATCCTTCATGCAAAGCTAGCCATTAGGGGATTAACGCGAAGGGGGGATGCTCATGCTCAGCACGATCATCGGTAAATCGCTGCGCGTATTCAGCTACATCGTGCTGCTGGCGATGGCGGGGGCCATCGGCTATGCGGCTTTCATCACCCTCAAGTACTGGTCCGGCATCAGCGTGTAGGGGAGCAACGATGAACAAGCGACAGACCCGGCTGTTTGCCATTGGCGGCAGCGTGCTTGCGGGCTTGCTGTTCCTGGGCATGACACTGGACAGCCACCGCCAGTTTCCGAAATTGACCAACGCCCAGGACATCACGCCCGAGGTCACCCTGGGCAACAAAGTCTGGCATGCCAACAACTGCATCAACTGCCACACGCTGTTCGGCGAAGGCGCGTATTACGCACCGGACCTGACCAAGATCACCCAGTTGCGCGGCGAAGCCTACCTGCGCGCCTACCTGCATGATCCGGCCAAGTTCTACGACGAACAGAAAGTGCGCCGACTGATGCCCAAGCAGGACTTGAGCGACGCCGATATCACCGGCCTGATCGCGTTCCTGGACTGGGTCAGCAAGGTGGACAACCAAGGCTGGCCACCGCGGCCACTACTGGTCAGCGGCTCCTCGTTGCCGGGCATGGCGTTGACCGCCGCGCAGCAGACCGACACCACCGGCACGGCTGCGCCCCAGGGTTCGGAAACCCGACCCACCACCGGTGCCGACAACCCGATCGCGCAAGGCGAGGGCCTGTTCAGTTCGGTGTCGCCGCCGTGCGCGGCGTGCCACTCGATTGCGCCGGGCGTCAACATGGCCGGCCCCTCGCTCGCGGGCATCAGTGCGAAGGCCGAAGAGGTGCTGGCATCGGGCACGTACAAGGGCGAGGCCAAGGACGCCAAGGGCTTCATCCACGAGTCGATCATGCATCCCAGCGCGTATCTCGAACCGGGTGACATGTATTCGGCCGGTGGCACCTCGTTCATGCCCGACACCTATGCCAAGGCGCTCACGCCCGAACAAGTCGACCAGCTGGTCGACTATCTGTCCACTCTGAAATAGTTGCCGCGCCCCGCTGCGGCGCAAGACGCGGCGGCGGGGACACGCGATCCAGCATACCGATTCGACGGAGAGCGCCATGCGTTACAAATCCCAGTCAGTGGCTTATTGGTATTTCGCGGTCGCGATGGCGCTGTTTGGCCTGCAACTGGTGTTTGGCCTGCTGTCGGCAGCCAAGTACCTGGGGCCCGACCCGCTGCTGTACATCCTGCCGTTCGACGTCACCAAGATGATCCACACCAACCTGCTGATCGTGTGGGTACTGACGGGTTTCATGGGCGCCACCTACTGGATGGTGCCGGACGAATCGCGCACCGAGCTGTACAGCGTGAAGCTCGCGCTGTGGCAACTGGTGCTGTGGACGGCGATGGGGCTGGCCACGATCTTCGGCTACTTCTTCCGTTACGGCACCGGCAACAAGCTGCTGGAGCAGCCGCTGCCGTCCAAGATCATCATCGTGGTGGTCATGCTGATGTTCCTCTACAACATCTTCATGACCATCAAGCGCTCCGGCCGTTTCACCAGCACCGAAGGCGTGTTGATGGGCGGGCTCGGGCTGGCGGCGGTGCTTTACCTGCCGGCGCTGCTGCATTACGAGAATTACGTGGTGTCGATCTTCTATCGCTGGTGGACCATCCACCTGTGGGTCGAGGGCGTGTGGGAAATGATCCAGGGCGGCTTCCTCGCCTACCTGCTGATCCGACTGTCCGGTGCCGATCGCGAAGTCATGGAAAAGTGGCTGTACGTGATCGTCGGCCTGGTGTTCATCGCCGGCATCATCGGCACCGCGCATCATTACTACTGGGTTGGCGTGCCGCACTACTGGCTGCCGATCGGCGGTTTCTTCAGCGCGCTGGAACCGGTGGCGCTGGTCGGCATGGCGGTGTACGCCTACGCCGCCATCCGCCGCTCCGGGGTGCAGCATCCCAACGTACTGGCGCTGCACTGGACGGTGGGCAGCGCGGTGTTCACGCTGTTTGGCGCCGGCCTGCTGGGGCTTGCGCACACCTTCCCCAGCGTCAACAAATGGACGCACGGCACGATGATCACCGCCATGCACGGCCACGCCGCGTTCTACGGGGCGTACGCGATGATCGTGCTGGCGATGATCACCTACGCCTTGCCGTCGCTGACGTCCGGTCGCCGCGAACAGGGCTCGCCGGTCGGCTATTGGGCGTTCTGGATGCAGCTGGGCGGCATGTTCGGCATGACCCTGTCCTTCGGCACCGCCGGTATCGCCCAGGTGTACCTGGAGCGCATCCTGGGCCTGGGTTATCTCGACACGCAGCTCAAGATCCAGGTGCACTTCGTCATGCTGATCGCCACCGCGACGGTGTTCGCCATCGGCGTGGGGCTTTTCATCTACGACTTCTTCCGCTACCCGGTGCGCACCACGATCAGCGACGAGCCCGAACTGAAACCTCGCCCCATTCCCCATGCCTGAGCCGGCTTCCGCACACGCCGCGGCTGATCCCGGCGAACCGTTCTATCTGCCGGCCGGCAACGAGGTGGCACTGTTCGAACAGTGCCACGCGCGGCAACTGGCGGTCATGCTCAAGGGCCCGACGGGTTGCGGCAAGACGCGCTTTGTCGAACACATGGCGTGGCGACTCAAGCGGCCGCTGATCACCATTGCCTGCCACGACGACCTGAGCGCCAGCGATCTCATCGGCCGCTTCCTGATCCGCCACGACGGCACGATGTGGCAGGACGGCCCGCTGACCCGTGCGGTGCGCGAAGGCGCGATCTGCTATCTGGACGAGGTGGTGGAAGCACGCCAGGACACCGTGGTGGTGCTGCATCCGT
>SMEK01000090.1_pt1 | contig 35691 bp, 29 predicted proteins | sample 2456371 | NCBI WGS metagenome assembly SMEK01 (sample SAMN10132590, study PRJNA489261) | soil metagenome | isolation source: day1 antibiotic-loamy sand soil ammended with composted manure from dairy... | place: USA | collected 2015-04-01
GTACTTTCGGTGAATGGTCGAGGGCCGGCTTCGTGCCGGCCCTTCTGTTGCCGTCGGGACAAACTATCTGGATGTACGCAGCGAATGGGTCCAGCTGTGGTCATAGGCCGCCGACACCGTCCAGGCATAGGTGGACCAGGTATAGCCTTCGCCCGGCCACGGGTTCATGTAGCCGACCATCGCCGTACCCTGCTGGTCGTAATAGCCGTAGCCCACCAGGATGTGGCCACCACCGCCATACCAGCCGAAGCGCATCACGAACGGATGGCCGGCGTTGACCTCGTTGACGATCGTGTTCCAGCTCAGCGCCGAGGCCGAGGCCGTGCTGCGCACGCCGCGGCTGCCGAGGATTGCCTGCACGCTGCCGTTCTGGCCGTACAGCGCATTGACGGAGTTCGCCCAGGAGTTCCAGTAGAACACGCTGCTGCCGCAGGCATCGGAGCGGCCGAACGCCCAGTTCACCACGCTGCACTGGCTGGGGTTGATGTCGTACCACTTCAGAACATCCACCGAGGAAGCTGCCCAGCACCAGTTGCTGTGTTCCTGGGTGACCTGGGCGACGTCGAGGTAGTTGTAGCCGGCGCCGGCTACCGCCGCGGATGAAAGCAAACCCAGGCCGATGGCGGTGGCAAGACGATGCATGGTTTTCATGAATGATTCTCCTGACGATGGGCGGATTCAGTTCCCGGCGCTGTGCGCGACAACCTGCAGCAACCGCGTACTTAGTTCATGGCTGTCCAGCAGCCCCCGATCGACCGTGCCCGTGCCACGCAGGCTGGCAGCCGCGGCCGGCGTCTTGATCGTGTCACGCGCGGCCTGCAACGGGGCGTACTGCGCTGCCGCGCCACGCTTGATCTGGATGAAGTCCGCGGTGGCCTGCGGCACGCGCACATAGCGCAGCTGGGTGTCGGCGGCGCTGCCATACGCGCCGACCACCGCGTTGATGTCGCCCACCAGTCCGATGCCGCCCACCGACACCACCTCCCAGCCGTGCGCCGCCTGTGCCAGGGTTACCAATCCAATCGGCCGTCCATGCAGCACCACCTCGTAACGCCAGATGCCGGTCGGCTGCGCGCTGGCTTCCAGCGCAGCGCCGGACTCCAGCGCCGCGCGGCTCACGTCGTACACCTGGAAGCCCCAGCCGATCCGCGCGTGGCGCAGTTCGCCGAGATCGCGCACGTCCAGCGGAAAGCCCTGCGGCAGCTCGCCCGCATTGCCGGTGAAGCGCGCGGCGAAATCGCGCAATCCGCGCGCGGCGGCCACCTGTGTCGGTGAAACCACCCGCGCCGACGACATCACGAAATCCGCACCGCCGATACTGCCCACCGACGACTGTGCGAATGCCGCACCGCTGCCCAGGATCGCCGCCAGCACCATGTAACGCATGTTCTTCATGTGAGTCTCCCAAGGGTCAATGTCTGATCGAACAACCTGTCGCCTGCCCACGCTGACCGGGGCCCGATACACGGGCCCCGCGCTGTTCCGCGGGTATCCACAAAGGTGGACATGCACCGCGGCGGATTCCCCTCGCCGTCGCGCAGGCGGTACGCCGCGTCACGTCGCCATCCTTCGCGTACCGGGTGCCCGCGCTGCAACGACGACGCCGGGTTCGACGAAAAGGCGGCCGGCAGCCGCCTTTTCGTCACTCTGGAAGCAGGCGCGCCTGTCAGGGCGTCAGCTCGGCGCTCACGGCCATCCCGGCATACGGGGTGACTGCAGGTATCGCCACGTAGTACCAACTGCCACCGTTCGGCGCGGCCAGGTCGATCGTCTCGTCGTTGCCGGCCGTGGTGGATTTGCGATCGTAGTCACTGCTCGATGGCCAGCCGCGACCGCTCACGTAAAGGTCGCCGTTGCCCGTGCCACCGCGGGTGCGAACGTGCAGCGTGCCGGTGCCGGCGGGCACCCAGATGTGGAAGTACTGGTTGTCGCCGGCACGAGCGGCCTGCACGTTGCTGTACTGGCAGCCGCTGCTCAAGGCGCCGGCACCGGCCGTGCATTCGGGCAAGGCGGGTGTCGGCGGTTGCGTGGCCGCTCCGGTCGATGCGCGGATGGTGATGCCGGCATATGGCGCGGTGGCAACCAACGCGATGTAGTAATAGCCGCCCGTCGCCGACGGGGTCAGGCTGACCTGTTCGGTATTGCCGCTGCCTGCCGAACGCTGGTCGTAGTCACTGGTCGACGGCCAGCCGCGACCACTCACGTACAGATCGGCATTGCCGCTGCCGCCGGCGGTGGTGACATTCAGGCTCGATGTGCCGGCAGGCACCCAGACGTAGAACCAGGCGGTGTCACCGGCACGGGCGACCTGCACGTTGCTGTGCTCGCAGCCGTCCTTGAGCTCGCTGGCATTGGCACATTCGGGCCGATCCGACGACGGCGGTTCGGTCGTGCCGCCACAGCTGGAGGTATCCCCGTCGTGCGCGCTCAGACAGGTCAGCCACTGGTTCCAGTCCGCGTCGTGGGTGGAGCGGATGGAGGCAAGGTAGCCGGCGTAACCGGTGTAGTTGCCGGGGCGGAAGTACCCCAGGATCGCGCCTACCTGCGCCGGCTGTTTCTCGAACATGTAGCGTGCCGCCAGGTAACCCCAGCGATAGACGCGCTCCTGGCCGCTGTTGTAATCGTTGGCGAAAATCGTGCTCAGCGGATACTGCAGCGTCCCGGCATCGGCGATCGCTTCCGGGTACGACAGGCCGCGATAGCCATAGGAGATGTACTCGGCCAGGCCCTCCACCCACCACACCGTCGGCTGGGTCATCGCGGCGTTGAAATCGCCGTACATGTCGAACCGGCCATCCAGGTAATGGATGTACTCGTGGGTCAGGTTCCAGACGTCGAAGGTCGGGCGCAGCCACTCGGCCTCGTAGGCAATGAAGCGCGCCTGGTTGCCCGGTTGCGCCGGGTTCCCTTCGAGATACATGCCGCCGTTGTTGGTGTCGTTGCCGAAGATCACCCCCGAGTAGGCCTGGTAATCGCTGCTGCTGTGGAACACCACCAGTTCCAGCGCGGTGTTGTTGTCATCGGCGACCGGCGTGTGGTTGTCGTTGAGTTTCTGGTGGAAGTATTCCTCCTCGTTGATCACCTTGTCGCACACCGCGGTGATCTGCGCGGAGGTGAGCGCTTGTGCCCGGAGATGCAGGTCGGGACTGCACTGGTGGGAGATCGGCAACACCATCTGCTCGACCTCGGCGCGGAAGTTGCAGATGCCGAAGTAGCTGCACTCGGCGTGATCGTAATAGTCGGTGATGTCGGCCGTGCCAACCCAGATCGCCGAGCCGGTGCCGGTCAAGCTGTAGCTGTTCAACACGCCGAGCACCAGCGGCTTCACCGTCGGCCTGAGCGTCGTGTACTGCAGGAAGCGCGCAAGCTCGCGGCTGGCATTCGACAACAGGTATTCGTTGTCGGTGCCGGCCTCGGCCGCATTGCGCGAGATGAAACCGGACAGGCTGCTGGTGATCGACGCATCGCTCTGTACGGCCGCCACGAAATCGGCGTTGTAGTGGCCGCGGAACAATACGGTAAACACGTTGTTGGCCGCCGACATCATGTACCAGTAGGCGTGGTAACCGCTGTTGTAGCGATCGAGCAGGCCCTTGATCGTGGTCAGTTGATGGGCGTTCTCGCCGGCACTGTCGATCAGCGTCACGAACTCGGTCAGCACCTCGCCATGCGCGTCGTTGACGTCCTTGAAGTGCGCGTTGGCGACGAACGCATCCAGCGCCGGGCGGATCGCGTTTTTCAGCGCCGCACCGTACTCACCGACATCGGCCGGTGCGCCGTACTGCACGTAATAGCCGGCGCGCAGGAACACGATCAGCTGCAAGGCGCCGCTGTTGTTGTTGCCGGCGTAGCTGGCTGCCGTGCTGCGCAGGGCATCGGCAATGGTGACCATCTTGGCTTCGCCAAACACCTGCCCGGCCGTGGTTCCGGACAACCCGAACAGGCTGTTGAGGCAGCCGTCCACCGACGAGCCGCGCACCAGCGTCACCAGGTTGCTGCCGCTGGCCGCGGCGAATGCGTTGACGTCACAGGCCGCCGCGGCGGCACTCATCCTCAAGCGCGAAGTCGCCGATTGCGTGCGTTCGGGCCGGTCGTAATCGACGAAAAGATGATCGCGCGACGCCTTTTGCGGCACGCGTTCGGCCGGTGTCAGCGGCCGCGCCTGCTGATGTTGAACGTGCGGTGGCGCACCATCGGCACGCACCGCGCGCGCTGTCGGTGACGGCGCCTGTTGCCTGGCTGCGCTCGCCGCCGCGTACAGCGGCAGGCTGAAACCGCATGCCAGCAGCAATACCGCACCGGCACGCACACCACATCGCCGCCATGGCGATGCCTTCGTTGGCTGATTCATGTTCCCCTCCAGTTGCTATGGCCCCCTGTGGCCGTGACACACGGGGACTTGCGGACCATCCCCCGATCGTCCGCAATGCGTCGTGCATCGGGGAGTCATGCTAGAAGTCGCCTTTGCGAAAGGCTTGGCAGTTTGTTCCGCGATATCCCGCAAAACTCACAAATCCTCAAACTCGGACAGGCATCGGCATGTTGAGCGAGCAGAGCAGGTGGCAGGCAACGTTCATGCAGGAAGTGGCGTCGACCGCGTACGTCGAGACCCTGTTCGACCGGCTCGGCGACATCGTGTTCTCGATCAAGGATCGTGAGGGTCGCTACGTGCTGATGAGTGAAGCGGCGGTGGCCCGTTGCCGCCTGACCAGCAAACGCCACGCCATCGGCATGACCGCATTCGACCTGTTTCCGCGGGCGATGGCCGAACGCTATGCGCGCCAGGATGCCCAACTGTTCCGCAGTGGCCGGGCGATCATCGACAATCTCGACCTCACGCTGTATCGCGACCGCAGTTCCGGCTGGTGCCTCACCACCAAGGAGCCGTTGCATGACCGCTCCGGCGCCGTCATCGGACTGGCCTGCATTTCACGTGACCTCGGCGAGGGATGCCGCTCGGCCATCATCGACGACGAGTTCGCCGAGACCATCGACTACATGCACGCCCACCTCGACCAGCCGCTGCGGATCGCCGAGCTGGCACAGCGTTGCGGGCTGTCCACGCGGCAACTGGACCGACGCATGAAAAAGGTGTTCCAGTTGTCCGGCAAGCACTACCTGCTGAAGATTCGCATCGACGCGGCGACGCGCATGCTTGCCGGCACCCGGCCGATTTCCGAGATTGCCCACCTGGCCGGCTTCTGCGACCAGAGCGCGCTGTCGCGGCAGTTCCGCCAGTTGACCGGGTTGAGTCCGCTGCAATACCGGCAGTTGCTGCGGCGCTGAACGGTATGCTCCCGACGGCAACGCCACGACGACATGTCAGCAGGCTGCACCCGCTCACCTCGACCCGGGCCGGTGCGGCCGGACCAGCTCCGACACGGTCAGTACCTGGGCAATGCGTTTGCCGTCCCAGCGATAGACCAGGTGCTGCGCCTGCACGCATGGCGCGACCACGTCCGGATGAAAGGCGGCCAGGCACTCGCCACCACGGTGGCGTGCGCTGTCGTAGATGATGCCGTTGGAGCCCGCTGCGCGCAGTTCGCCCGCCAGTGCCACGCTGGCGACATAGCTGTCCGCAGCGTGCGCCGTTGCCCATCCGCCACGGATGTCATGCAGCCTGCTGTCCACGCTGGTGCGGTAGCAGCGCATCTCGATGTCGCAGGCGGGTTCGGCGGTGGCGGCAAGAAAGCGCTCGCGGTGATACACGGTTTCCTCGACCGCCGTGGCCACGCTGTGTCCCGCATAAAACACGCCCCAACTGCCATCGGAGAACCGGCTGCCTTCGGGGTTCAGGTGGGTGAATGCCGCCATCACCGGCGTCGAGCCCGGCCCGCTGATGCGATGTTCCTTCGGCACCTGCTTCAAGGCCCCGGCTTCCTCGCGCAAACGCGGGTTGGTCAGCGCCTCGATCGCGAATACCGCTTCGAGGTCGGCCGGGTCGACGATACGGTCATACACACCCACCGGCGGAAAGCGGCTGGGCACGATGCGATAGGCGTTGGCCCAGCGAATGCGTTTGACGGGCGGGGGATCGGGCGGCATCGGATTTCCATGGCGTCTGGATATCTGGCAGGAGCGCAGCCGAGCGCGATGCTTTGCAGTACGTGACCAAGAGCATCGCGCACTTTGGTGCGCTCCCACGGGGTGTTGCAGCATCGCCGGTGAAGGTATCGCTGCGTGCGACTCGCAGCGCAGCGCCGCTCAGCCGCGCTGCGCATCCAGGTACTGGCGCACCACGAACAGGTCGGCGACGTTGCCGGACAGCATGCGCTCCAGCGCGGACTGCCCGCCGAACAGCGTCGCCGCATTCGGCTTGTGCAGCCACGCGTCGGCCTGGGCCGGGTCAGGGAACAGGATCTGCAGCGACTTCCAGATACCGAGCAGGTAACTGATCCGCTCGATCGTGTCGCGCGCCAGGGTGGCGTCCTGATGGCGTTTCCACTTGTAGAACGTCGATTCCGGCGGATCACCCAGCAGCCTGCGCTGCTCGGCGATGCGCAATTTCCATTGCTCGGCCATGCCGAAGAAGGAACGCAGGGCCGGACCGCCGAGATTTTCGACAGGAAGGATTTCAGCCTGGGGACGTGCCGACATGAAAACTCTCCATGGAAAGTACAAGGCAATATTACTTCATATATGAAATCGATACCAATTACTGCAAACGCGTGCAGCGACTTTCGCGGCGGCAAAGCTGGTCAGCATTGCGCTTCGACGTGCGTCGATAATCCGCATGGATAATCCCCGGTGGCTGAAGCTGTCACGGCTCGGGCAGCCGCGCCCCTGCCGAAGCTTCACGACACCCTTTTCCTTTTGCTCATGCCCGCCAGCCTCGCCTGTCCGGGGACATCGGCAGCTTCACGGGGCGGATGCCCCCGACCGGCGGCGGCGCGGCCTGCCGCTACTGTTTTCTGCGCGATGTCAGCCTGGCGGTTTGGCCGACGCCTTGGCGCAATCGCAGCCGTAATCCGGTTCCGGGCCACCGTCGGCGATGAAACGGTCGATGCGCTTTTCCAGCACCGGCAGTGGCACCGAGCCGGTCGACAGCACGGTGTCGTGAAAAGCGCGGATGTCGAATTTCGCGCCGAGCGCCGCTTCCGCCCTGGCGCGCAATTCGCGGATTTTCAGGTAGCCCAGTTCGTACGACAACGCTTGGCCTGGCCAACTGATGTAACGATCGACCTCGTTGGCGATTTCGCGGGCGGACAAGGCCGTGTTGACGGTGAGGTAGTCGATGCCCTGCTGTCGGGTCCAGCCAAGGTGATGGATGCCGGTATCGACCACCAGCCGGCAGGCGCGCCACATCTGGTAGGTGAGGTAGCCGAAACGCTGGTACGGGGTTTTGTAGATGCCCATCTCGTTGCCGAGGTACTCCGAGTACAGGCCCCAGCCTTCGCCATAGGCGGAGATGTAGCTGTTGCGACGGAATGCGGGCTGGTTGTGCCGTTCGCCGGCCAGTTCCAGCTGCAGCGCGTGGCCCGGGTAGGACTCGTGCAAGGTCAGCGCGGGCATGTTGTACAGCGGGCGCGACGGCAGGTCGTAGGTGTTGACCAGGTACTGCTCGGCTCCGCCGCGGCCGGAGGTGTAGTACGGCGCGATGTCGGCCGGCACCGGCACGATGGTGAAGCGCTGGCGCGGCAGGTGGCCAAAGTATCTGGCCATCTGGCCGTCCACCTCCTTGGCGACCCACGCGCTGCGCATCAGCAGCTCTTCGGGGGTTTTTGCGTAGAACTGCGGGTCGCTGCGCAGGAAAGCCAGGAACTCGGCGAAGCTGCCCTTGAAATCGGTGTCGGCCATCACTTCGAGCATCTGCGCGTGGATCTTCGCCACTTCGTCCAGGCCGATCTGGTGGATCTGGTCGGGGCTCAGATCCAGCGTGGTGTATTCGCGAATCTGCTGCCGATAGAACGCCTTGCCGTCCGGCAGCGCCTCGGCCGCCAGGGTAGCGCGTGCGTGCGGCACGTAGTCGTTGCGGAAGAACGCCAGCAGCTTCGCGTAGGCCGGGATCACCTCGTCGCGGATGCGCTGCAGTGCTTTGCCCTGCAAGGCCTGGGCCTGGTCGGGCGGGATCGACGCGGGCAGGTTTTTGAACGGCGCGTAGAAGCTGCTGCGGGTGGGATCCTTCAGCTCGGCCACCGCGGCGATCGACACCTCGCGACCGTCGAGCACTTCGCGCGGCACGCTGAAGCCACGCTCCAGGCCGAGCTTCATGTTGGCGATCTGCTGGTCGAAATAGGCCGGGATCTGGCTGAGCCGGTCGAGGTAGCGGTCGTAGTCGGCGCTGCCGCGCAGGTGGTCGCCGCCCAGCTGGTAGCCGATATCCGACCAGAACGCCGAATCACTGTTGAACGGCATCTGCCAGGTCTGGAATGTCTGGTTGGCGACGAAGTTGCCGATCTGCTCGCGGTAGATCGCGTAGTTGATCCGGTTGGCCGGCGACAGCTGCGCCACGTCGACGGCGTCGAGTTTCTTCAGCACATCCTGCCAGTAGCCGAGCCGCAGTTGCTGGCTGGTCGCATCCACGTCATCGAGACGGCCGCTGTTGGGCTGGGACTCGCCCGACGCGCTGATGCCGGCCTGCCCGGTGCGCCAGGCCCATTCGGTGGTGTAGATGTGCTTGAACTGCGCGTCGGCGCTGGCGGCGGTTTCACTGGTAGGGGTATCGGCCGCGTACACCGGCGATGCGCTGCAGATCAGCGCGAGCGCGGCCCAACGGGCCATCATCTGGATCTTGTTCACACGGCTTCCTTCGTTTCCGGACGTCGTCGTCATCATCGATCAGGCGACGTGATGCGAACGCCTATCGTGGCCGTCATGAAGACGCATGGCAACGTCGCGGGGAACCTGGAAAGGAGTCGAACCCCCGTGGCCCTTCCCTCGCGCACCCATGTGCAGGGCGGGCCATGCCTGCCCTGCACATGGGTGGCCATCCTCAGCCCAGGTCGAGCTCACCGATACCCACCGCGCGCAAATAAGCGGCCAGGCTGCGTTCTTCGGTTTCGATGAAAACCTCGTTGCAGACGGCGCTGGCGGCGATCCGGTCGGGGCGGAAATTGCGAAAGTCGCCGCGCAAACGGCACCACGCGCCCAGCGTCCACTTGCCGCCCCAGAACGACAGGCACAACGGCTCGACCTCGCGCGTGCTGGCCTTGCCGCCCTCGTCGCGGTACTCAAGCTGCAGTACCTGGTTGCCGGCGATGGCCGCGTGCAGGCGATCGATCAAGGCAGCGAAATCCTCGCGGTGCTGGTCACGCCACACCGGCGCGAAAATGCGCGTGCGCGCGGCGCGCTCGCGCAACTCCGGCGGCAGCACCGCCTCGATCTTGAGCAGGGCCGTCTGTGCGCTTTCGGCCAGCCGGGTACCGGCAAACGCGCGCACGAAGCGCGATCCGACCACCAGGGCTTCCAGTTCGTTGGCGTTGAACATCAGCGGCGGGATGTCCGAGCCCTTGCGCAGCACGTAGCCGACCCCGGCCTCGCCCTCGATCGGCACACCGGACAACTGCAGGTCGGCGACGTCGCGGTACACCGTGCGCAGCGACACGCCCAGCGTCTGTGCGAGCGAGCGCGCCTGCAGCGCCGTCCGGCGACCGCGCAGGGCGTGGATGATGAGAAACAGGCGATCGGCACGGCGCATCCGCGCATCATCGCCGAGGCAGCGGACGCCGAACAGCGTCGAACGTCACGAGGGAGGCTTCTCCCTCGATGCAGCGGTTGCCGAGGGCCGGAAGAGCGGAGCACTGCGCAGGAGCAATCGCCGAGTAGAAGGCCAACGGCAACCCCCTCATCCCAACCCTCTGCCCCAACGGCGTGGCCGTCGGGGCAGAGGCGGCAGGGCGCGCGGTTGGCCATCTTCGCTCGTCACGCCATCACGCCGACTGCGCGGCGACCAGTTCGGCGTCCTTTGCCGCGGCGCGCTGCATCGCCGGGCGGGCCAGCACGCGGTCGATATAGGCGCGGATCACCGGCAGCTCGGGCACCAGCTTGAACATGGTGGTCCAGTTCAATGCGGTGCCCCACAGCACGTCGGCGGCAGTGAATGTTTCGCCCAACAGCCACGGGCCTTTTTCGAGCTGGTCGGTGAGCGTCTTGAGCATGGTGTCGTAGTCGCCATAGCCGCAGGTGGAGGACGAGGCCGGCTCGCGCTGCAGCGACTTGTCGGTTACCGCCGGCTCGAAGCACGAGCCGTAGAACACCATCCAGCGCAGGTACGGCCCGCGCAGCGGATCGCCGATCGGCGGGGCCAGTTTCGCCTCGGGATAGAGATCGGCCAGGTACATGAAAATCGCCGGCTGCTCGGTGATCAGTGCATCGCCATGGCGGATCGCCGGTACCTTGCCCATCGGGTTGATGGCCAGGTATGCCGGCTGGCGCTGTTCGCCATCCTTGAGGCTGAGTACGTGCAGGTCATGATCCACGCCCAGCTCCTCGAACAGGGCACGGGTGCCGGCGGAGCGACTTTGCGTAGCGTGGAAGAAGGTGACGCGGGGGGTGTTCATGGCGTTTCTCGCATGGCTTGATGGTGTGTTCAAAGGTGCCGTGTCTCGGCCGGCGTGGACATCCAGTTGTTGTTGCGGCCGTCGAAGAAGCGCAACGGCGCATCGATCAACTCCTGCGGTTCGACATCGTCGAGGCAGGCGAGGCTGACCGCCACGTAGTCGCCGCCGATCTCCTCGACGTAACCGCGGCCGAACGGGCGTACCCCGCAGTGCCGGCAGAACGGGTGGTGGGCGCTGCGCGAGGCGAATTGGTAATCGGACAAGGCCTCTTCGCCGGCCAGCAGGCGGAATGCGTCCGGTTTCACGATCACTTCCCAGCTGCGCGTCTTGGCGCAGATCGAACAGTTGCAGCGGCCACTGCCGGCGGCCAGGTCGATGTCGGCTTCGAGGCGCACCGCACCGCAATGGCAACTGCCGTGGTAGGTCTTGATCATGGTTTGCTCCGGGGATGGAAAACGAGGTGGGTCAGCGCGGCCAGCAGGGTGCGTTGACGCGTGGGAGGCATGTCATCGGCGTCCGGCCGGTTCGCTTTCGGCAGCCTGTATTGCCCGTCCAGCAGCAGACCGTTCAGATAAAGCGGGCGGTATGCCTTCAGGGTGCGGTGCAGGATCTTGTTCATTTCGATGTCCTCAGGCAGCCACGGCTTCGCCAACGCACCAGGGCGGCAGCTGCGCGTGCTTGAACAGGCGATACCAGTGCTCGCGATCGCCGGGGCTGTAAAGATCCAGCGTGCGAATCACTTCGCGGGCGAATTCCACGCTGCCCAGGTGGCTGGCGCTGATCACGCCGCCGTCGCTGACCGCCAGCACGCTGGCGTCGTATTGCTCCGCGCCGGCATAGGCCGGTACGTGGCTGTCGATGTGCCCGGGCCAGTTGCCGGTATGCCGGCACCGCTCGAGCAGTCCGCTGCGCGCCAGCGCCAGGACGCCGCTGTCGATGCCAGCCACTGGCGCACCGGCGGTGTACAGGCGACGAATCGCGGTCACCGCCTCGGCGCCGTCACCGCGCTGCCACAGGTGGCCGCCGGGCACGATCAGCAACGCGGCACACAATGGATCGAGCCGATCCAGTGACAGCTCCGGCTGCACCCTGAGGCCGCCCATCGACGTCACCGGTGCCATCGAAAACCCCACCGCGCGCACCTGCCAGTCGCCGGGGCGACGGATCTCGCACAGCGCCAGCGCCGCCTGCCAGTCGGCGAAGCCCTCGAACACCAGGAAATAAACCGTATCGCGCATGTCACGTCCCTCCGCTATGGAGTTGCATCCTGGCGGGGGGCTGCTGCCAACGTGCTGTCAGCAGGCCGGGATTTGGGATTCGTCGAAGCCGACGCCGGGCTGCCACGGAGAGCGGCAGATTCGGGTCCGGACGATCCTGCTTTGCGAATCCCGAATCCCAAATCCCGAATCCCGGATCAAACCAATGCGACAATGGGTGCTTTACCCGCCATGGACCCGACATGAAGCGCATTTCGCTGATCCAGTTCCTGATCGAGGAACGCCGCGCCGGCCACATCAACGCCGAGCTTTCCCTGCTGATCGAGGTGGTCGCGCGCGCGTGCAAGCGCATTGCCGTGGCCACCAACAAGGGTGCGCTGGGCGACGTGCTGGGCATGGCCGGCAGTGGCGACGCGCTGAGCATGAATATCCAGGGCGAGGCGCAGAAGAAGCTCGACGTGATCTCCAACGAGATCCTGCTGGAGGCGAACGCCTGGGGCGGCCACCTCGCCGCCTGCGCGTCGGAGGAGATGGAAGATCCGCAGCAGATTCCGGACGGCTATCCGAAAGGCCAGCACCTGCTGTTGTTCGATCCGCTGGATGGCTCGTCGAACATCGACGTGAACGTGTCGGTGGGCACCATTTTCTCGGTGCTGCGCTGTCCCGACGGCGTCACCGAACCGAAGGCCGAGCACTTCATGCAGCCGGGCACCACCCAGCTTGCCGCCGGCTACGTGGTATACGGCCCGGCCACCGTGCTGGTGCTGACCTTCGGCCACGGCACCCACGAGTTCACCCTCGATCGCGAGGTGGGCAGCTTCGTGCTGAGCCGCCGCAGCATCCGCATTCCCGAACAGACCGCCGAATTCGCCATCAACATGTCGAACCAGCGCCACTGGCAGGCGCCGATGCAGCGCTACATCGGCGAATTGCTGGCTGGCACCACCGGCCCGCGCGGCAAGGATTTCAACATGCGCTGGGTCGCCTCGATGGTGGCCGACGTGCACCGCATCGTGACCCGCGGCGGCGTGTTCTATTACCCGCTGGACGCCAAGATCCTCAAGCAGGGCGGCAAGCTGCGGCTGATGTACGAAGCCAACCCGATGGCCTTCATCATTGAACAGGCCGGCGGCGCGGCGACCACCGGTCGCCAGCGCATCATGGAGGTTCAGCCCACCGGCCTGCACCAGCGCGTGCCGGTGTTCCTGGGCTCCAAGGAAGAAGTCGAACTGGCCACGCACTACCACCAGGAGGCGGATGGCGCGGTGGCATGAGAGCCGCGGGCCGAGGTGGGAACCACCCGGCCCCGCCTGCCTCGCGTATCCGACCGGCCACCAACCCATGTCCTTTCGACGCCTGCTTCCGCTATTCGCCACGCTGCTGTTGAGCGGGTGCTTCCACGCCAGCAAACCCGCGCCGGTGATTGCGCCGCCACTGGCGCCGGTGAAGCTGAAGATCGGGCTGGCGCTGGGCGGCGGGGCGGCCAAGGGGTTTGCGCATATCGGCGTGATCAAGATGCTGGAGGCCAGCGGCATCCATCCTGACGTGGTGGCCGGTACCAGTGCCGGCAGCGTGGTCGGTGCGCTGTATGCCAGCGGCATGGACGCGTTCCAGCTGCAGCAGACCGCGTTCGGCCTGGATGAAGCGAAGATCCGCGACGTGCGGCTGTTTTCCGGCGGGCTGGTGCAGGGCCAGGCACTGCAGGATTACGTCAACCAGCTGGTGCACAAGCAGTCGATCGAGCAGTTGCCGATGCCGTTCGCCGCGGTATCCACCGAACTGGAAAGCGGCAAGCGGATGTTCTTCGTGCGCGGCAACACCGGCCGCGCGGTACGCGCCTCGTCGAGCATCCCCGGCGTGTTCGAACCGGTGGAAATCGGCGGCAAGCATTATGTGGATGGCGGCGTGGTCAGTCCGATTCCGGTGGATGCAGCGCACCGCCTGGGCGCCGATTTCGTGATCGCGGTGGACATCTCGGCCGCGCCGGACGGACGCAACCCGCAAGGCATGATGGGCATCGTCGGCACCTCGATCGACATCATGGGCCGACAACTCGCCGCGCAGGAAAGCGCGCGCGCCGACGTGGTGATCCGGCCCGACCTGCGCGGCATCGGACCGACCGATTTCGAGCAGAAGCACCAGGCGATCCTGGCCGGCGAGAAAGCCGCACTGGCCGCGATCCCCGCCATCCGCGCCAAGCTCCGCGCGGCCATCACCACACACGAGGCAGCCACGTCTCCCTGACGGAACCCTGGCCTACGACACACCGCCTGCGCCACCATGCCATCGGGCACTTTGCTCACGCGTGGGCGCGGTTGTAGCGTGGCGGCTTTCCGTGCCGGAGTTCTCCGCATGTCCGTACGCGCGCCCTTGTTCGCCTCCTTGCTGCTGGCCGTCACGCTGGCGCCTGGCGCCCATGCCGCGTCGTCCGATCCGAAGGTCGGTCCACGCATCGAAGCGCTGCTGACCCGGCTCGGCAAGGCGCAGTCGATCCAGGCGGTGGCGCTGTCGCCGGACGGCAGGCAGCTGGCGTGGGTGATCCAGCGCGACGGCAAGCCGACGATCGAAGTGGCCGATGCCGATGGCAGCCATGCGCATCGCGTGACGGCGGCGGCCAAGCCCGGCACCTGCGCCGAATCCGGCATCGCCTGGGCGCCCGATTCGCGCCATCTCGCCTTCATCGCCAACTGCCGCGTGGATCTCACCAGCACGCAGCCGATGCAGAACGACATCTTCCTGGCCGACACCACCGGCCGCGAGGCGCCGGCGCGACTGGCCGAACTGAAAGGCTACGTGCGCTCGCTGCAGTGGACCACCGACGGCAAATCGCTGGGCTTTCTGTACGTGCCCGGCGCCACCCGCCACGCCAGCGCGGTGGCTGCAGCCAAGCCGCCCGCCGGCGAAATCGGTGTGACCGGAGTGGAAGTGCAGCGCGTGGCCAGTCTCGACGCGGCCAGCGGCACGTTGCGCGAACTGACCCCGGCCGGCATGTACGCCTACGAATTTGCCTGGTCGCCGGACGGCTCGCGGATCGCTTACACCGCCGCGCTGCCGCCGGGCGACAACAACTGGTGGATCGCGAAGCTCTACGTGCAGCCGGCGCAAGTCGATGCCGACGCCCGCGTGCTGGTCGATCCGGCCAGTGCCGACAGCGGTGACCTGCGCGGCCTGCAGATCGCGCTGCCACGCTGGTCGCCGGACGCCACGCGGATCGCCTTCATCGGCGGCCTGATGAGCGACCAGGGTGCCACCGGCGGCGACATCTACGCGGTGCCGACCGATGGCGGCAAATTGATCAACCTCACGCCCGGCATCAAGGTCACACCGACGTGGCTGCGCTGGAGCGGGCCGCAGTTGATGCTGGTCAGCCAGATCAACAATGGCCAGAGCCAGCTGGCCGACTACGGCGTTTCGACGGACCGCGCGCAGCAACAAGCGGTGCACTTCACCGTGCCGGCCAGCATCAGCGATGGCAGCGCGGCGATGGCGATGTCGCTGTCTGACGACCTCAAGCAGGTGGCCTTTCTGCAAAGCTCGTACGCCGTCGCCACCGAGGTGCATGCCGGCCCGCTGAACCACACGCCGCCGCCCGCGGTGACCGCGTTCAACGCCGCGCTGAAGCCGGCCTGGGGCCGCACCGAGTCGGTGGAGTGGGACAACGAAGGCTTCCACGTGCAGGGTTGGCTGCTGTACCCCGCCAACTACGATCCAGAGAAAACCTACCCGATGGTCGTGGTGGTGCACGGCGGCCCAGCCAGTGCCGTGGTGCCACGTTGGCCGGGCGTGGGTTACGGCGCGGCGGCGCTGTCCGCGTTGGACTATTTCGTGTTCCAGCCGAACCCGCGCGGCAGCTTCGGGCAGGGCGAGAAATACGTGCAGGCCAACCGCAAGGACTTCGGCTACGGCGACCTGCGCGACATCCTCGCCGGCGTCGATGCAGTGGAGAAAAAGGTCCCGGTGGACGACCAACGGCTCGGCCTCACCGGCTGGAGCTACGGCGGCTTCATGAGCATGTTCGCGCCCACGCAAACGCAGCGCTTCCGCGCCGTGGTGGCCGGCGCCGGCATCGCCAACTGGCAGAGCTATTACGGCCAGAACCTGATCGACCAGTGGATGCCGCCGTTCTTCGGCGCCAGCGTCTACGACGATCCGGCGGTGTACGCGAAAAGCTCGGCGATCAACTTCATCAAGCAGGTGAAGACGCCGATGCTGATCGTGGTCGGCGACCGCGACGCCGAATGCCCCGCGCCGCAATCGTTCGAGATGTGGCACGCGCTGCGCGCGCAAGGTGTGCCGACCTCGCTGGTGGTGTACCCGAACGAAGGCCACCACTTCGTCGATCCCGCACACCAGCGCGACGTACTGCAGCGCGCGCTCGGCTGGTTCCAGAAATACTTGCCAGCTTCGAATTGAGCGCCTGCCAGAATGGCGCCGGGTGAGGCGCCATTCCTTCTATTATCTATTCACGGTTTAACAGCTTAATCCCCCAATTGATTGGATTCATGGATGCTTGATTGAAAGTATCTATTCATGTATCTATTCATACATGGCCGTATCAACCCCACCAGAACGCCTGATCGACGCGCTGCGCGCGCGTCGATTGGCCACGGCGCGTGAGCTCGGCGATGCGCTGGGCGCCAGCCAGCCCAGTATTTCGCGCTGGCTGGCCGCCGCTGGCGATCAGGTGGTGCGGATCGGGCAGGCGCGCAGTTCGCGTTACGCCGCCGTACGCAACGTGCGCGGACTGGGGTCGCGTTGGCCGTTGTTCCGCATCGATGGCGACGGCAAGCCGCGGGACTTCGCCCGGTTCACCGCATTGCATGGTGACGGCTGCCTGATCACCCCCGCGCAACCGGTGGACTGGCTGCGCGGCGAATTTCGCGACGGCGTGTTTCCCGGCCTGCCGTGGTTCCTCGACGACATGCGCCCGCAAGGTTTTCTCGGTCGCCTGTTCGGGCAACGCTGCGCGCGCGAGCTGGGCCTGGATCCGGACATCCTGCGCTGGAACGAGGACGCCGTGCTCGCCGCCTTGCTGCTGCGCGGGGAGGATGGCCCGGGCAACTTCGTGCTCGGCGAACAGGCGCTGGAACATGCTTTGCGTGCCACGCCCGATCCGATTCCCGCGTCACAACGTGCCGAGCGTTACGCCGCGCTGGCGCAGGCTACGCTGGCTGGCGAACGTCCCGGCTCGTCGGCTGCCGGCGAGCAACCGAAATTCACCGCTTGCGTCGAAGACGCGGACGGCTCGCTGCGCCATGTCATCGTGAAATTCAGCGAAGTCGTCGAAGGCAATCCGGTGGCCCGGCGCTGGGCCGACCTGTTGATCTGCGAACAACTGGCCGGTCAGTTGCTGACCGAGCACGGCGACATCAGCGCGCACGGCGAACTGGTCTGGTCGCAGGGCAGGCTTTGCCTGGAATCCACCCGCTTTGATCGGCTTGGCACACATGGCCGGCGCGGCTTCGTCTCGCTGGCGGCATGGAGCGACGCGCACGATGGCGTGCGCGACAACTGGCCTGGTGCCGCCGGCCGCATGCAGCGTGATGGCTGGCTGGAGCACGACGCGCACGCGCGGATTCACCGACGCTGGTGGTTCGGCCAGCTGATCGGCAACACTGACATGCATTTCGGCAACCTCGGCTTCTTCCTCGACGACACGTTGCCGCTGGTACTCGCACCGAACTACGACATGCTGCCGATGCTGTACCGGCCCGCCGCCAACGGCAGCCTGGGGCCGCGCGATTACCAGCCGCCACCTCCGTCACCCGCCACCTTGCCGTACTGGCAACAAGCCGCGACCTGGGCCGACGACTTCTGGCAACGCGTGGCACGACACGCGCTAGTGAGCGCGGAGTTCCGCGGCACCGCGAACGACAATCGCCTCCAGCTGGGCCGCCTGCGCCAACGCTTCGGTTGAACGGCACGCCACACCGTGCCGACAGTCACGCTTGACATGATCCATGTGTATTGCTGTACTGATACACATGGATGCATCACTGCTCAACATACAACCCACCGCCAGCGAGCCGATCTATCGGCAGATCGTCGAGCAGCTGCGTCGGCTGATTGCCGGGGGCCAGCTCAGCCACGGTGAACTGCTGCCGTCGGTGCGCGACGTGGCCGGTTTTCACGCGATCAATCCGATGACGGTGTCGCGCGCCTACGGCATCGCCGAGAGCGAGGGGCTGGTGGAACGCCTGCGTGGCAAGGGCATGGCGGTGATCGCCATGCGCAAGGCCGCGCAAAGCGAAAGCCTGCGACTGGCCTTGCTGGAACCGCAACTGGAGGCGCTGGCGCGCCACGCACACGAACTCGAACTGCCTGCCGCGCCGGTGCTGCGGCGGCTGACCCGACTGCTGGGAGACTGAGATGAACGCCATGCTTCGCGAAACCGAGACGGAAACCGCCGCGCCACTGGCCGCACACGGGCTGGCGCACTGCTACGAAGGCATCAACGTGCTATCGGGCGTCGACCTGGTGCTGGAACCGGGTAGCGTGCTTGGCCTGATCGGACGCAACGGCGCGGGCAAATCCACCTTGATCCGCGCCATGCTCGGCCTGCTCGAACCGCTGGCCGGCGAGGCCAGGGTATTCGGCGAGCCGGCGCTGAAACTCGGCGATGCCGCCAAGTCGCGCCTCGCCTATGTGCCGCAGCAACCCGAGGCGCTGGCCTGGCTCAATGCGCAGCAGATGCTCGATTTCGTCGGCCGCTTCTACCCACGCTGGGACAAGGCATTCGCGCAGAACACGCTGGAGCGCTGGCAGATCCCGCCGAACAAGCTGCTGGCCAGGTTGTCGCCGGGTGAACGCCAGCGCGTCGACCTGATCCGCGCACTGGCCTCGCAGCCGGAGTTGCTGGTACTGGACGAACCCGCTGCTGCGCTGGACCCGGTCGCCCGCCGCGAACTGTTGCGTGAGGTGGCGCTGCGCGCCGGCGAATCGGGGACCACGGTGCTGTTTTCCACGCACATCGTGTCGGATCTCGAACGCGTGGCGTCGGAGGTGGCCTTCCTGCACCAGGGCAAGCTGCTGATGCGTTGCAGCGTGGACGAAACCAAGGAGCGCTATGCGCGGTTGTGGCTGCCCGCACGCATGAGCGCGGCCGCGCCGAACGCCAGCCTGAGCCGGCGGCGGCACGAGGACGGCAGCCTCAGCCTGGTGGTCGAGCGCGACGCGCAGGGGCGCTGGCCGGAAGCGGCGCAACTGGCTGGCGCACGCGTCGATGCGCTGGGACTGGAGGATCTGTTCGTGGAGATCGCCGAATGAACGCGTTGCAGTTGTTCCGGTTTCCCTGGCACTGGACGTATCCCTCGCTGCGCTGGGGGGCGGTGATCGCCTTTGTGTTGTGTTCGGCCGGCGCCATCGCCATCGCCGTGTTCGCCGACGGACCTCATGCCTTGGTGGGTGCGGTGGCGGTGTACGGAGCCGGCCTGGTTTATCTGTGGGCGTTCTTTTTCCCGCTGGGTTTGCTGGTGGCGATTGACGCGCGCGAGTTGCGTCTGCCGGGTATCCAGGGACAGATCCATGCCAGCCTGCTGCTGTATGGCCTGATCGGTGTCGGGTTGCCGCTGTGCGTACCTGGCGTGGACTGGAGCGTGGCAGTCGTGCTGGCCTTGTTCACCGTCGCCGGTCTGGCGTTTGCCTTGATACCGCGCTACCTCGCGGTAATCGTCGCGCTGCTCCCCTCACTGGCGAACGCGTTGTGGTCGCGACTGGATCTTCCCGGCATCGGCGACCCACGCTTCGTGCCGTGGGCCGCACTGGCGGCCGCGGTATTGTTGTTTGTCTGCGTATGGCGTTGGCGCCAATTGGTGCGCGCCGGCAAGGAACAGCCGCAGGGCTGGTCCTCGCCGATGATTTTGCAGTTCCGCAAGGGTAGTTGGGGTCATTGGGGTTGCTTCGGCGACGGCCAGCAACAGCGACCGGACTGGCTGCGAGCCGGAGTCAATCTCGCCGGTGTTGGCCCGACCCGACCGCGCAAGGCCATGCAGGTGATGCTGGGCGGCTGGTATTTGCCCCAAACCATGAGCAGCTACGGCAAGCAACTGGCCCTGGTGCTCGGCTTCCTGGCGCTGCCGGCGGCAAGCCTGGTGCTGCTCAGCCGGATCAAGTCGCCCGACCACGCAGACTTCGCCGCCACACTTGCCAGCAGCGGCCTCGGTGCGCTGAGCTCGCTCTCGGTCATGGCCGCGCCGATGATCTGCATCTTCACTTTGTTATGGCTGAGCAAGCGCTGGCAGCGCGCGAATGCCGAGTTGCCGCTGATGGCGTTGTTGCCGGGCCTGGGCGACACCGCGAGCGTCAAACGGCAACTGGTGCGCACCGCGCTGGAACTGCCGCTGGCACTGCACGTTTTGCTGGTGTTGCTGCTTGGTACGGTCATGGTGTTCTGGCACGGCCATGGCTACATGCTGTCGTTCATGCTGCTGGCGCAGCTGGGTGGCGCACTGGTGACCGCCGCCGTGCTGCTCAACCTGCTCGGTGGCCACGCGCTGTCGCCGTGGCGCACCGGCCTGATCCTTGTCGTGGCGACCGTATTGACCTTCCTCAGCCTGCTGTTGCCCGCCCTCGCTCTGGGTAGCCGTCCGGTGGTCCAGGTGCGACCGCTGTTGCCCCTGTTGCCGCTGGGCTGGCTGCTGCTTGCCGGTGCGATGGCCTGGTTGTGCCGCCGCGGGTGGCGCGGACTCGTGCAGCAACCGCATCCTTTCCTGGCCGGCTGAGCGGTGAAGTCACGACTCCGGCGGATCGCGCCGACGGGTATGCGTGACCGCGCCGACGATGCCCACGCCCAGCAGCACCACGGCGCCGGCGACGATCCACGGCGACGGCACATGCAACAGGAAGGCGACGTAGGCCAGGCCGCCAATCACGACGACCATGCCAATCAGGTAAAGCGCGAATGAGGACATTGTTGTCTCCGTGGTGACCGGCGCCCGCGGCGCCATGTGACGACACCGGCCATTGGACAGGCGCGGCGATCAGCGCTTCGTGAAGGCGGACGCCGCGCCGCGGCGTTGACGCCCCCTTGCCGCCGACCGCCCCATGCTGGGTTGAAATCGTCGGAGCCTGCCCGTGAGTGAATCGACCAGCCTGTCGCGATACGCCCAGATCGGCGCCTTCCTGCTGCGCTACCGCAAAGCCGGCTTGTTCAACGGACTGGATCTGGATCTGCAGGATGCCGCGCTGGTGCAGGATGCCGAGTCGGCGTCCCCTGGCCAGCCGAAGCAATTCGTCGATGACCTGGAGGCGCTTGGGCCGACCTTCATCAAGGTCGGGCAGGCGTTGTCGACCCGTCCCGACATGGTGCCGCCGGTCTACCTCCAGGCGCTGGAGCGGATGCAGGACAACGTGGCACCGGTGCCGGTGGCGGAGGTGCGGGCGGTGATCGAGGCGGAGCTGGGTGCACGCATCGGTGTGCTGTTCGGCAGCTTCGACGACGAGCCGCTGGCCGCCGGCTCGATGGCCCAGGTGCATGCGGCGACGTTGCGCGACGGTCGCGAGGTGGTGCTGAAGGTGCAGCGGCCCGGCATCGCGCAAACCTTGCGCGATGATCTGGCCATTCTGGACAAGTTGGCCGGCGCCGCCGATCGCCTCACCGACATGGGCCGCCGCTACGGCTTTGCCGACTGGGTGCAGGAGCTGCACCACAGCCTGGCCAACGAGGTCAATTTCGCGCTGGAGGCGGACAACCTGCGCCGCTTCGCCGCCAACCTGCGCGGCTACCGGCACTTGTACGTACCGCAGCCGCTGGACGACTTCACTACCGAGCGCGTGCTGACCATGGATCGCGTGCGCGGCATCAAGGTAACCCACATACCGCCCGTACGGCGCATGGAGCATCCGCTGCAGCCACAGGCGCAGGATTTGCTTCGCGCGTATCTCGACCAGGTGTTCGTGCACGGCCTGGTGCATGCCGACCCGCATCCGGGCAACGTGCTGCTGATGGACGACCAGCGCCTGGCGTTGTTCGACCTGGGGATGGTGGCGCATTTGCCGCCGCACACTCGCCACTGCCTGCTGAAGCTGATGCTTGGCGCCATCAGCGGCAACAGCGAGCAGGTCGGCGAGATCAGCGAGACGATGGGTACGGCGCTGCAGGATTTCAGTCACAGCCAGTACCGTCGCTGCGTCGATCAACTGGTATCGGGCTACGTCGGTTTGCACGAAGCCAGCCGCCAGTTTTCCGAAGGCCGCCTGATCCTGGAACTGACCCGGGTGGGCGCCGCCTGCGGACTGCGACCGCCGCCGGAGCTGACCATCCTTGGCAAGACCCTGCTGAACCTCGAAGCGGTCACCACCGCCCTGGATCCCGCGCTCGATACACGCGCCGTGGTCGAACATCACCTGCAACAGATGATGCAGCGGCAGGCGCTGGGCTCGCTGTCGCCGGCCAACCTGGCCAGCGAATGGCTGGACCTGCAGGAGCTGGCGCGCCGCACGCCGCAGCACGTGGGCTCGATCCTGCGCACGCTGGCGGAAAACAGGCTGCGCGTGCGCATCGACGGCCTGGAAGAATCGCGCATGATGGAGAGCCTGCAGAAGATCGCCAACCGCATCGCCACCGGCGTGATCGTGGCGGCGCTGGTGATCGGTGCCGCGCTGACCGCACGCATCCAGGGCGGCGCGATGTTGTTCGGACTGCCGATCCTGTCGGCGCTGTTCATCATCGTCGCCGGCGTGCTTGGCGCAGGACTGATCGTCAGCGCGCTGCGCCGCGACCGCAAGGTGGAGCGGGCGGCGGATCGCACGGCGGATTGATTGCGGGGCGGGAATGGGGCACGGGAACGGCAACAACCGGAAGCCGTTCGCAATCCCGCACCGGCGTCAAACCCGCACCGGCGTCAAATTCCCGGAGGCGTCAAATTTCGCACGGCGAAGTGGATTCCCGCCTTCGCGGGAATGACGCCTCCGGCTTTTTACTGGCTACTTGGGCTTTGGGCTCGGCTTTTGCGATTCCCGATTCCCCACTCCCATTTCCCATTCCCCATTCCCGCCGTCAATCAAAACAACTCCCCCTGCGGCGACGCCTTGCGTGGCGGCACGAAGCGTGAAGTATCCAGGGCCAGTTCGCGGGCGCGGTGGAGGCCGTGTTTGCGGCAGGCCACTTCGAAACGGGTGCGCAGCAGGTCGGCGAAGACGCCCTGGCCGTGCATGCGGGTGGAGAAGTCGCTGTCGTAATCGCGCCCACCGTTCATCTGCTGCACCAGGCTCATGACGTGCCCCGCGCGTTGCGGCACGTGCAGCGCCAGCCATTCGCGGAACAACGTTTTCAACTCGTGCGGCAAACGCACGGTGGTATAGCCGGCGCTGCGCGCTCCGGCGGTGGCCGCCTGCGCGAGCACCGCTTCCATGTCGCGATCGTTCAGCGCGGGAATGATCGGCGCCACCATCACGCCTACCGGTACACCTGCTTCGTGCAGTGCGGCGATCGCCTGGATACGCCGGTGCGGCGCGCTGGCGCGCGGTTCGAGTTTGGCGGCGAGGCGGTTGTCCAGTGAGTTGACCGAGACGAACACCTGCACCAGCCGCTCGCGCGCCATCGGCACCAGCAGGTCGAGGTCACGCTCGACCAGCGCGCTCTTGGTGACGATGGTGCAAGGGTGATGGCATTCGGCCAGCAATTCCAGCGCGGCGCGGGTCAGTCGCCAGCGCTTTTCGGCCGGCTGGTACGGATCGGTATTGCTGCCGAAGTTGATCGGGCTGGCCACGTAGCCGGGTTTTGCCAGCTCGGCACGCAGCGCCCCGGCGAGATTGCCCTTGGCGCGAATCTTCGTTTCAAAGTCCAGCCCCGGCGACAGGTTGAGATAACCGTGCGAGGGCCGCGCGTAGCAATAGATGCACCCATGCTCGCAGCCGCGATACGGGTTGATCGCCTGGCTGAAGCCGATGTCGGGGGAATCGTTGCGGCTGATCACGCTGCGTGCGTGCTCCTCGGTAACCTCGGTGCGCGGACGCGGGGCATCCTCGTCCAGCAGTTCGCGCGACCAGCCGTCGTCCTCCGCCACGCGGCGGATGCTTTCGAAGCGACCTTCGGGATTGGAGGCAGCGCCGCGGCCCTTGAGCGCGCGCGGATCGTTCGGGGAATTCATCGACACAGTTTGCCGCCACGCCGTCTCAGCGCCGGCGACCCCCGCTCACAGCGGCTTTACGCATGAACGCCGATGCTTGCCTGGGCGCGGTTTCGGGGCATCGCGTCGCGGTCCAACGCCTCGTCCGATCAAGGAGCTCGTCATGACTGCAACCGGATTGATCATTTTTCTTCTCATCGGCGCGATCGCCGGCTGGCTGGCCGGCCTGATCGTGCGCGGTTTCGGCTTCGGCCTGCTGGGCAACATCGTGGTCGGCATCATCGGCGCGTTCCTGGCCGGCTGGCTGCTGCCGATGCTGGGCGTGGGCTTCAGCCTGGGCAGTCCGATCGTCACCAGCATCGTCTACGCGATGATCGGCGCGATCGTGTTGCTGGTCATCATCGGTTTGATCAAGCGCGCCTGACCGTTTCACCCGGGAAAAAAGGAAACGCAGCGGCAGATGCCGCTGCGTTTTTTTTGTGCCACCGGAAGCGTCAGGCGGTGATGTCGACGTCCTTGGTTTCACGTACGAAGAACAGGCCGATCACGAAGGTCATCATCGCGATCACCACCGGGTACCACAGGCCGGAATAGATGTTGCCGGTGAGCGCCACGATGCCGAACGACACCGAAGGCAGGAAGCCGCCGAACCAGCCGTTGCCGATGTGGTAGGGCAGGCTCATCGAGGTGTAGCGGATCCTGGTCGGGAACATTTCCACCAGCCACGCGGCGATCGGGCCGTAGACCATGGTGACGTACAGCACCAGCAGGAACAGCAGGAACACCAGCATCGGATAGTTGCTGCGCGCCGGATCGGCCGCGGCCGGATAGCCGGCCTGGTCCAGGACGGCGTTCAGGCGTGCACCGAAGTCCTTGCCCTGGGCAGCGAAGTCCGCCTTGCCCAGGGTGCCGCCTTCGAATGAATCGACGGCATTCGTTCCGCCCACCATCACCCTGGCAACCGAGCCGGCGGGCGCCGCCTGGTTGTCATACGGCACGCCGCGCTTGGCCAGCGTGCTCTTGGCGATGTCGCATGAACTGGTGAAGGTCGAGGTGCCGGTGAGGTTGATCTGCAGATGGCAGCTGGCCGGGTCGGCCAGCACGGTGACCGGTGCGCTGGCGCGGGCCGCCTCGATGCCCGGATTGCCGTAGTGGGTGATGCCCTTGAAGATCGGGAAATAGGTCAGCGCGGCCAGCAGGCAACCGGCCAGCACCACCGGCTTGCGGCCGATCTTGTCGGACAGCCAGCCGAACACGACGAAGAACGGCGTGCCGATCAGCAACGCGGCGGCGATCAACAACTGCGTAGTGGTGGCGTCGATCTTCAGCGTGCTGCCGAGGAAGTACATCGCGTAGAACTGGCCGCAGTACCACACCACTGCCTGGCCGGCGGTGGCGCCAAACAGGGCAAGCAGGACCAGCTTCAGGTTGCCCCAGCGGGCGAACGATTCGGTCAGCGGCGCCTTCGAGGTCTTGCCCTCGGCCTTCATCTGCTTGAACACGGGCGATTCGGCCAGCTGCATGCGGATGTACACCGACACCGCCAGCAGCAGCGACGACAGCAGGAACGGAACGCGCCAGCCCCAATCGTCGAATTTGTCGCCCAGCAGCCATTTGCAGCCCAGGATCACCAGCAGCGACAGGAACAGGCCGAAGGTGGCGGTGATCTGGATGAAGCTGGTGTACAGGCCGCGCTTGCCCTTCGGCGCATGTTCGGCCACGTAGGTCGCCGCGCCGCCGTACTCGCCGCCCAGGGCCAGGCCCTGCAACATGCGCAGCAGGATCAGGATCACCGGCGCTGCCACACCGATCGAGCCGTAACTGGGCAACAGGCCGACGAAGAAGGTCGACAGGCCCATGATCACGATGGTGATCAGGAAGGTGTACTTGCGCCCGACCAGGTCACCCACTCGGCCGAACACCAGCGCGCCGAACGGACGCACCGCAAAGCCGGCGGCGAACGCGAGCAGTGCGAACACCAGCTGGCTGGCCTCGTTCAGGCCGGAGAAGAACTGCTTGCCGATGATCACGGCGAGCGAGCCGTAAAGGTAGAAGTCGTACCATTCGAACACGGTGCCCAGGCTTGATGCCAGGATCACCCGCTTGTGGCTGACGTCGAGCGCGGGACGCCCGTCAATCGCGGTGGTTGCCATGTGGTTTCCCCTCCCAGGTATCGCATGGATGCTTCCCCTTCAAGCAGGGGGAACAACGGAACGCGCCCTCCACGAAGGGAGGGCGCATCGGTCAGAACGAATACTTCGCGGTGAACTGCAGGCGTTGCAGCTTGCCGGCGGCGTCGTTTTCCAGCACGCGGCGGCCCCAGGTGTATTCCGCGCCCAGATCGACCTTGGGCAGCGGCGAATAGAACAGGTTGATGTGCGCGCTTTCGGTGTACTTGTTGGCAGCGGCGCCGGTCAGCGCAATGTCGTTGTCGATGCCGTTGCGGGCCAGCATCACGTTCATGCGCAACTTCGCGTCGAATGCGTGATGCCAGGCGATGTACGCAGCCCACATGCGGCGCGCCTCGATGTCGTTGTTCGCATCGAGCATGCCGTCGGCGGTGATGTTGGCCAGGCCGACGTAGCGCCCGATGCCCTTGCCCACGGTGGCGCTGTAACGCAGGTCGTCCTGGCTGCCCAGCATCGCCTTGCCCATCACGCTGACGCCGCCGGCGGTGGTGCTGCTGCGGCCGGTGGGTACGGCATCGTTGTTGCCGTCGGTGCGCAGCTGGCGCAACAGGCCGGCCACGCCAAAGAAGCCCCAGTCGCCTTTCCAGGTGTAGCGGGCGGTGACGTCGGGCGTGAGGTTGTGGTCGGGCGAGAGCTGCGCGGCGGCGCCGAGATACGGGGTGACCGTGGTGTGCGGGTTCTCCAGCGCCATGCTGAAGTTGCCCTTGGTGTAGCGGATCTGAGCCTGGCGCACGAACACGGTGCCGTCGGTGGGGCCGACGAAGTCGACCGCCTCGGGCAGCGAGTTCGGATCCATGAAGTTGGTCCAGGTCTGGCCGGCCAGCCAGTCGTTCCAGTAGAAGTACGCGTGGCGCAAGGTCAGGCCGTAGCCGTTGGTGGCGTTCTCGTTACCCAGCGCGTTGCCGAAGAAGTCCCATTCGACGAAGGCGCCGAGCTTGTCGCCGTTGTCGGTGACGCTGTCCACGCCGACGTTGATACGCGAGAACTTGGCGTGGAAGTCGCTGTAGTTGGCCGCCTTGCCGCCGATCGGCGTGGCACCGGGCAGGTAAAGGTCGCGCGCGGCATTCTGGTCACCCATATAGCCGTCCGTATGGGTGGACACCACGTCGGTCTTGATGAAGCCGCCGATCTTCACCTTGGTGTTGGCGTAGGCGTTGCCCGGCGTGGTCAGGATCACTTCGTGCGTGGCGGGAGCCACCGGCACGTTCTGCGCCGGTGCCACCGGGGCGGCCGCCTGCTGCGCCTGGATCATGCCTTTCAATTCACTCAGTTGCTGCTCGAGCTGCGCCACGCGTTGTTCGAGTTGTTGTTCGCGCGCATCGCTCTGCGCGTGACCGGCCAGCGGAAGCATCAGCGCGCACGCCATGCTCAGGGCAAGCGCGGAACGGCGATGGTCATGTCGCGTAATCATGCGTGTGTCTCCCCGAGGTTTCGATCGAATGGGCGGGTTCATTGGGCGATACCATCCGATGGCTTCCGGGTGCGGGTGCTGCTGCAGATCCCCATCCCCGAGCCCCAATCCCGACACTTCGAGCATGGCCATGCTGCAGCGCGGGTGACTATTCGCCATTGGTCGAGCTTCGACCAAAGTCGAGGTTGACCGCGGCCGCCGATCTCGGGCGATCGGGCTACACTCGAAACTCGGGTCTCGCCGGGCGCGTTGCGCCTGCCGCGTTTTCCACCCACCTTTTTTCCAGGCCGCCAGCAGGAGCCCAGCCATGTCCAAGCTTTATCCGGTCGATCCCTCGTTTGCCGCCGATGCCCGCATCAAGCGCGACGACTACGCGCGGCTTTACGCGGAATCGGTCAGCGATCCGGAGGGTTTCTGGGGTCGCGTCGGCCAGCGGCTGGACTGGATCAAGCCGCCGACCAAGATCAAGAACGTGTCCTTCGACCGCAACGACCTGCACATCCGCTGGTACGAGGACGGCGAGCTCAACGTCAGCGCCAACTGCCTGGATCGCCATCTGGCAGAGCGCGGAGACAAGGTGGCGATCATCTTCGAGGGTGACGATCCGAAGGATTCGCGCCGCATCACCTACCGCGAACTGCATGGCGAAGTGTGCAAGTTCGCCAACACGCTGAAGAACCTCGGCGTGGTGAAGGGTGACCGCATCGCGATCTACCTGCCGATGATCCCCGAGGCCGCCGTGGCCATGCTGGCCTGCGCGCGGCTGGGCGCGATCCACTCGGTGGTGTTCGGCGGCTTCTCGCCGGATTCGCTGGCCGGTCGCATCGTCGACTCGCAGGCCAAGGTGGTGATCACCGCCGACGAGGGCCTGCGCGCCAGCAAGCGCATTCCGCTCAAGGTGAACGTGGACGCCGCGCTGGAGCGCCCCGGCACCAACAGCGTGGAAACCGTGATCGTGGTGCGCCACACCGGCGGCGCGATCAACATGCAGTCGCCACGCGACCGCTATTACCACACCCTGATGGACGGCCAGTCTGCCGACTGCCCGCCCACCCCGGTCGAGGCCGAACACCCGCTGTTCGTGCTGTACACCTCAGGCTCCACCGGCAAGCCGAAAGGCGTGCAGCATTCGACCGGCGGCTATCTGGTGTTCATCAGCTACACCCACGAGGCGGTGTTCGACCTGCACGAGGACGACGTCTACTGGTGCACCGCCGACGTCGGCTGGGTCACCGGCCACAGCTACGTGGTGTATGGCCCGCTGTGCAATGGCGCCACCACGGTGATGTTCGAGGGCGTGCCGAACTACCCCGACCACAGCCGGTTCTGGAATGTGGTGGACAAGCACAAGGTCAGCATCTTCTACACCGCGCCCACCGCGATCCGCGCACTGATGCGCGAAGGCGAGGAGCCGGTGAAAAAGACCTCGCGCGCCTCGCTGCGTCTGCTCGGTTCGGTTGGCGAACCGATCAATCCCGAAGCATGGGAGTGGTACTACAACGTGGTCGGCGAGCAGCGCTGCCCGATCGTCGACACCTGGTGGCAGACCGAAACCGGCGGCATCATGATCTCGCCGCTGCCCGGCGCGATCGGCACCAAGCCCGGCTCGGCCACGCTGCCATTCTTCGGCGTCAAGCCAGCCATCGTCGACGCCGACGGCAACGTGCAGGAAGGCGTCGCCGAAGGCAACCTGCTGATCACCGACTCCTGGCCCGGCCAGGTGCGCACCATCTACGGTGACCACCAGCGTTTCATCGACACGTATTTCAGCGCCTACCCCGGCAACTATTTCTCCGGCGACGGCGCGCGCCGCGACGAGGACGGCTACTACTGGATCACCGGCCGCGTGGACGACGTGATCAATGTGTCCGGCCATCGCCTGGGCACCGCCGAGGTGGAAAGCGCGCTGGTGGCGCACCCGAAAGTTGCCGAAGCGGCGGTGGTTGGTTGCCCGCACGACATCAAGGGCCAAGGCATCTACGCGTACGTCTCGCTGGTCGCCGGCGAAACCGGCAGCGACGAGCTGCGCAAGGAGCTGATCGCCTGGGTACGCAAGGAGATCGGCCCGATCGCCACGCCCGATTACCTGCAATGGGCCGGCAACCTGCCCAAGACCCGCTCCGGCAAGATCATGCGCCGCATCCTGCGCAAGATCGGCGAGAACCGGCCCGACCAGCTCGGCGACATCACCACCCTGGCCGACCCCGGCGTCGTGCAGAAGCTGGTCGACGAGCGGTTGATCAAGTAGCGGGATTCGGGAAGCGGGATTGGGGATTCGCAGAAGCCGCTCTTCCGAATCCCCGATCCCAAATCCCCAATCCCGGCTTCCCAATGACTGACATCCTGATCGCCGATGACCATCCGCTGTTCCGCGATGCCTTGCAGCGCGCGGTACTCGCGGCGTTGCCGCAGGCGCGGGTGCACAGCGCCGACAGCGTGCATGCCTTGCTGGGCCTGATCGAGCAGTTTCCGGACGCCGAGCTGCTGCTGCTCGACCTGCACATGCCGGGTGCCCGCGGTTATTCCGCGCTGGCACACATTCGCGGGCAGTATCCCGGGCTGCCGACCGTCGTGGTCTCCGGTCATGAGGAAGCGCAGGTGGCGCGCCGCGCGCTGGCACACGGCGCATCGGCCTACATTCCCAAATCCACCGCCGGTGAGGACATCGTGGTGGCGATCCGTGCGGTGCTCGATGGCGACGTGTGGTTGCCACATTCCCTGCTGGGCGACGGCGAGGGCCTCAAGCCCGACGAAGCGGCCGCCGCCGCGCAAATCGCCACGCTGACCCCGCAACAGTTCCGCGTGATGACGATGATCGCCGAAGGCCTGCTCAACAAGCAGATCGCATGGGAGCTGGGCGTTTCCGAAGCGACCGTGAAAGCCCACATGACCGCCATCATGCGCAAGCTCGGCGTCAACAACCGCACCCAGGTCGCGCTGATCGCCAGCCAGCTTGCGGTGGAACCGGGCACCATGCAGCCGCTGCCGGAAGACGACGAATAGCAGCCGCGCCGCATCCTGCAACCCGACCAGCAATGACACCTGATTTCCGTAGGAGCGCACCCTGTGCGCGAGCTTTTCGTAACGTACCGGACAGGTCGCGCTCATCGCCAGCTAGCTTGCGGTGGAACCGGGCACCATGCAGCCCTGCCGGAAGACGACGAATAGCAGCCGCGCCGCATCCTGCAACCCGACCAGCAATGACGCCCGGTTTCCGTAGGAGCGCACCCTGTGCGCGAGCTTTTCGTAACGTACCGGAAGAGCTCGCGCACAGGGTGGGCTCCTACGGGGCCGTGTGCTTCCTCCGGCCACCCGGACCGTTCCGGCTGAGCGTAGCGCCGCAGGTGCGAAGTCGAAGCCTTGCGCACGCCTTGCCCTTCAACTCCGCCGAATGATGGCGCTCTCCCAACCTACGGGGATACCGCCGGGCCGGAACCCTTGTCGCCCTGCTTGCGCAGCAACGCGGTGAGCAGGGCGCGCAGGGCCGCCGGTCGCACCGGCTTGTGCAACACCGGGTAACCCAAAGCTCGCGCGCGCTGCTTGAGCTCGCTGCTGCCGTCGGCGGTGACCATGGCCGCCGGCGGCAGTTGCGGACAGCCGATACGCAACTGCTGCAGCGCCTGCAATCCGTCGAGATCGTCGGTGAGGTGGTAGTCGGCCAGGATCAGGTCGACCGGACCGCGTGCCAGCTCGCGACTGGCCTGCCCGACGTCCAGCGCGGTGCGGCAATCGACGCCCCAGCGGCCAAGCAGCGCGCGCATGCCCTCGAGGATGGTCGCGTCGTTGTCGAGACACAGCACGGTCAATGGCAGTTGTTTGTCCGGACCGCCGCGCTGCACCTTCTGCCGCCGTGCCGGCACCGCGGCATTGCGCGGCACGCTGATCGCGAAACAGCTGCCGTGATCGACTTGCGAGTGCAGGTCGAGGCGATGCCCCAGGATGCCGGCCAGACGGTCGCAGATCGAAAGGCCCAGACCCAGGCCCTTTTCGCCCCACGGCGACGGGTGATCCAGCCGCTGGAATTCGTCGAAGATCCGCGCGCGTTGTTCGGCAGCGATGCCGGGGCCGGAATCCCACACCTCGATGCGCACCTGGTCGCCGACCCGGCGCGCACCCAGCAAGACCCCGCCCTTGCTGGTGTAGCGCAAGGCGTTGGAAAGGAAATTCTGCACCACGCGACGCAGCAACTGCGGATCGCTGCGCACCGCCAGGGTGGTCGGCGCCACGCGCAGGCGCAGGCCGCGCTGCTCGGCGACGACCGCGAATTGCGCCTTGAGCGAGTCGAACAATTCGGCCAGCGCGAAACCCGCGACTTCCGGATGGTAACTGCCGGCATCCAGCCGCGAGATGTCGAGCAGCGCGTCGAGCAGATCCTCGGCGGCCCGGAACGAGGCGTCGATGCGTTCGGCCAGCCCGCTGGCTTCGGCATCGAGGGCGGGATGCTGGCGCAGCGCCGAAGTGAACAATCGCGCCGCGTTCAATGGCTGCAGCAGATCGTGGCTGGCAGCGGCAAGGAAGCGCGTCTTGGAGATGTTCGCGGTTTCCGCGGCGCGGCGCGCCAGTGCGGTCGCGGCGAGTGATTCGGTGAGCTCGGCGGTGCGTTGTTCGACCCGTTGCTCCAGCGTCTCGTTGGCCTCGATCAACGCCTGCTCGGCATGTTTGTAGGCGGTGACGTCGCTGTAGGTGGTGACGTAACCGCCGCCGGGCAGCGGCCGGCCGCGCAGTTCGATCACCGTGCCATCCGGCCGGATGCGCTGGAACAGATGCGGTGAACCGGCCCGCATGTGGTCGATGCGTTTGGCCACATGGCCGTCCACTTCACCCGGGCCGCATTCGCCGAGTTCCGCGTTCCAGCGGATCAGGTCGGCGACCGGCACGCCGACATGCACCATGCCGTCGGGGTAGTCGAACAGTTCCAGGTAGCGCCGGTTCCACGCCACCAGGCGCATCCGCGCATCGACCACGCTGATGCCTTGCGAGACGTTTTCCAGCGTGGTGGAAAGCAGCTCGCGGTTGAAGCGCAGCTCCTGCGAAGCCTCGTCCATCAGGGCCATCGATTCGGCCACGTCCAGCCCGCTGCCGGACAATGCGCCAATCAGGATGCGCCGCGCGTTGGCCGCACCCACCGCCGAGGCCAGCAGGCGTTCGGTGTACTGGATCAGGGCGCGGTCGGCCGCCTCGTTGGGCAGCAACGGTTGGCCGGTGCGTGCGCTGTATTCGGCGAACGCGCGCGCGCTGCTGCGTTCGCCCACGATGCGCTCGGCAATGGTGCGCAGATCAGCCACCACCACGCGACCGCGCCAGTCGCCGGGACCACCGCGACTGGCCGGGTCAGCCTCCATGAACATCGCCGCGTGCAGGCGCTCTTCCAGACTTGGGCGCAGGCGCAAGGAAATGAAAACCAGGCAACCCACGTTGGCCAACAGCGACCAGAACGTACCGTGCATCACCGGATCCCAGCCACTGAGGTGGAACAGCGCCTGCGGCCGCAACCAGTCCCAGCCCAGCGGCCCGTCCTGCAACCACCGATCGGAGCGGATCACCGCAGGCAACAGCAGGGTGTAAAGCCACATGGCGAAACCTGCCACCAGGCCGACCATCACGCCGCGCCGGCTGGCCCCGCGCCAATACAGCGCGGCGATCAGGGCTGGCGCGAACTGCGCCACCGCGGCAAACGCGAGCAGCCCGGTGGCGGCCAGGTTTTCCGCGTTGGCGGCCACCCGGTAATAGGCGTACGCCATCAGCGCCAGCAGCACGATCGCGATCCGACGCACGCCGAGCACCAGTTGCGAGAGATCGCTGCGCTGCTCCAGTCGCCATCGCCGGACACGCAGCAACGCCGGCATGACCAGGTCGTTGCTGATCATCGTCGACAACGCCACCGACGCCACGATCACCATGCCGGTCGCCGCCGAAAAACCGCCGATGAATGCCAGTAGCGCCATGCCGCGATCGCCGTGGGCCAGCGGCAAGGTCAGCACCCATGCATCGGCGAGGCCGTCGCGCACCAGCGGCATGTGCGCGCCGGCAGCCACGATCGGCAGCACCGCCACACTGACGATGGCCAGATAGACCGGCACCATCCAGCGGGCGCGCGTGAGGTCATGCGTGTCCTCGCATTCGACCATGCCGATCTGGAATTGCCGCGGCAGGCAGAACATCGCGCAGAACGCCAGCATGGTCTGCGCCAGGAAGCCCGGCGACAGGCCATGGCTCAATTGCGTCAGTGGAATCTCCACGGTATCCAGCAGCCCGGGCCCACGCCACAACGCGTAGCCGGCAAGCGCGACGAAAGCGATCAGCTTGATCAACGACTCCAGCGCGATCGCCAGCATCATGCCGTGGTGATGCTCGGTGGCATCAATGCTGCGCGTGCCGAACAGGATCGCAAACACCGCCAGCAGCACCGCGCACCACAAGGCGCTGTCGATGCCACCCGCCGCCACCGCGCCGCGCTCGATCCCGCCGAGCACGCCGTACGACATCGCCACGGCCTTGAACTGCAACGCGATGTACGGCACCACGGCGATCACCGCGATCACCGCGACCAGGGCCGCCAACCCGTGCGACTTGCCGAACCGCGCACCGATGAAGTCGGCGATCGACGTGATGTTGCGCTGCCTCACCACCTGCACCAGCCGACGCAGCAGGCCGAAGCCGAACACGAACAACAGGATCGGGCCGAGATAGATCGGCAGGTAAGCCAGCCCGTCGCGCGCCGCCGTGCCCACCGCGCCGTAAAACGTCCACGACGAGCAATACACCGCCAACGCCAGGCTGTAGACGATCGGACGCAGGCGCGGCTGGCGCGGGTACAGCGGGCGGCGATCGCCCGCATAGGCCACCACGAACAGCAACCCGACGTACAGCAAGGAGACCAGCAGCAGCAGCCAACCCTGAATCAAGCAGTCCCCTCCACGTCGAACGGATACACCGGCGGCCGGCCACGGCGGCGCGGGCCATGCTTGTGCACGGGCCGCGCCAGCGGCACCATGCCCCGATGATCGCCACCCACGCCCAGCCGCTTGCCAACGTAGCAGAGCATCTGCGCGATGACGAGATTCACGTGTGGTGGCTCGACTACCAGCCGTCGCACGGCCGGAATCCCTTGCGCCGCGTGCTGGGCAGCTATCTCGGCTGGCCGGCCGACCGCGTGCAGCTGATCGACGGCGAGCACGGCCGTCCGGCGCTGGTACAACGGGACGGTTCCCGGTTGGATTTCAATTGGTCGCACAGCGGCGAGCACGCGTTGATCGCCATTGCCCGCGATGTTGCTCCGGGGATCGATCTGGAGCGCCAGCGCCGGAGGCCGCGCGCACTGGAGATTGCCAGCCGGTACTTTCACGTTGACGAAGCTGCCGCGCTGGCACGGCTGCCACCCGAGCAGCGCGATGCTGCCTTCCTGCAACTCTGGACCGCGAAGGAAGCCGTGCTGAAGGCGATCGGCCGTGGCCTGGCTTTCGGCCTGGACCGCCTCAGCATCGCCCGTTCGGTCGACCAGTTGGTCCTGCAACAACTGGAAGGCGACCACGTCGATGCATGGCAACTGCGGCCACTGCCGGTGGCGCAGACCCACGTGGCGACGCTCGCATGGCGGGGTGACGCGCGGGATATCCGCTTCGGCACGCTTGCAAGCGATGACTGATCGGTGCACTGTTTCCGGCCCTTCATCGCGACGGCTCGTCACGCGCCGCCGCCGCGATGATCCTGATCGCCGGAGACCGCTCCCGTCATGACCCTGCTCAGCGTGAACCTCAACAAGATCGCCGTGCTGCGCAATTCGCGCGGCGGCGACGAGCCGGATATCTGCCAGGCCGCGCAGACCTGCATCGAATCCGGTTGCGGCGGCATCACGGTGCACCCGCGCCCGGACCAGCGACACGTGCGTCCCTCCGATGTGCGTGCGCTGGCGTCGATGCTGCGCGGGCGGGTGGAGTACAACATCGAAGGCAATCCATTTGCCGCGGCGCGCGGTGATTATCCGGGCCTGGTTGCACTGGCCCGCGAGGTCCGCCCGACCCAGGTCACCCTGGTGCCTGACGGCGACGGCCAGATCACTTCCGACCACGGCTTCAACCTGCAGCACGACAGTGCACGACTGCGCCCGCTGGTGGCCGAGCTGTGCGAGCTGGGTTGCCGGGTCAGCCTGTTCGTCGACGCAGGAACAGGGGATTTCGACCTGGCTGCCGCGATCGGCGTGCAACGGGTGGAAATCTACACCGGACCTTACGCCCAGGCGTTCGCCGAAGGCCAGCCCGCCACGGCGATGGCAGCGTGCGCCGAGACTGCGCGACGCGCGCAGCAGGC
>SMEK01000091.1_pt1 | contig 35637 bp, 28 predicted proteins | sample 2456371 | NCBI WGS metagenome assembly SMEK01 (sample SAMN10132590, study PRJNA489261) | soil metagenome | isolation source: day1 antibiotic-loamy sand soil ammended with composted manure from dairy... | place: USA | collected 2015-04-01
GGGCTGCCTCGCTGATCGACGCACCCTCGGCCAACGCCCGCTCGGTGGCCTCGGCCCGCATCGGCGTTCCCGCCATGTTGATCAGCGCGACCGCGTGGCCGCACACGGCCACACCCACGATGGCCCAGTCGATGGAACGGCGCGTGAACTTCTCGAAGCCCCACCCCACCCCGGTCCGTTTCGGCACGCGCACCTCGACCAGCACCTCGTCCGGGTCGAGGGCGGTGGTGAAGGGGCCGAGGAAGAACTCCTCCGCCGCGACGGTGCGCTGTCCTTGCCGGGTGCGCACCACGAACTCGGCGGAACAGGCCAACAACGCGGCGGGCAGGTCGGCCGCGGGGTCCCCGTGCGCCACCGACCCTCCGATGGTGCCCCGGTGCCGCACCTGTGGATCACCGATCGTGCCCGCGACGTGCGCCACCAGTGGCGCGTGCTCCACCAGCACCGGGTCGGCCACCAGGTCGTGGTAGCGGGTCATCGCGCCGATCGCGATGTGCTCCCCTTCGTCGCGCACATAGGACAGTTCGGGCAGTCCCGCGATGTCCACGACGATCTCGGGCGCGGCCAGGCGCAGTTTCATCAGCGGTAACAGCGAATGCCCACCTGCCAGCAGCTTCGCCTCGTCACCGTGTTCGGCCAGGATGGCCAGCGCGTCCTCCACCGAGGACGCCCGTCGGTACTGCAACGCGGCGGGGATCACTGGTCGACCTCCTGACCGGATGCGTCGATCACGGCATCGACGATGTTCTGGTAGCCGGTGCAGCGGCAGAAGTTACCTTCGATGCCTTCCCGCACCTGCTCCCGCGTGGGCTTGGGGTTCTCCCGCAACAGCGACGCCGCCGCCATGATCATGCCGGGGGTGCAGAAGCCGCACTGCAGGCCGTGTCGTCTCTTGAACGCCGCACGCAGCGGATGTTCCTGTCCGTCCTGGTCGCTCAGTCCCTCCAGCGTCGTGACCTGGCGTCCGTCGGCCTGTGCCGCCAGCATCGTGCAGGACTTCACCGACTCGCCGTCCACCAGCACGGTGCATGCGCCGCAGGACGTGGTGTCGCAGCCGATGTTGGTGGCCGTCAATCCGGCGACATCGCGCACGAAGTGCACGAGTAGGGTCCGGTCCTCGACCTCTTCGGAGATCGTCTGTCCGTTGATGTCGATCGTGACGCGCAACGCTGTCAATCCGCCTCTCGTCCTTGCGCCAATGCCTCCCACACCCGCATCGGCGTCGTGGGCATGTCGATGTGTGTCACGCCGAGGTGTGCCAGTGCGTCCACGACGGCGTTCTGTACCGCGGGGGTCGAGCCGATGGTGGCGGCCTCCCCGATGCCCTTGACCCCCAACGGGTTGCGGTCGGTGGGGGTGACCATGTCCACCAACTCGAAGTCGGGCAGTTCGGTGGCGGTGATGAACGAGTAGTCCGCCAACGTGGCCGTGGTCGGGTTGCCGTCGGCGTCGTAGTCCATCACCTCCAGCAGAGCCTGCGCCACACCTTGCGCCAGCCCGCCGTGCCGCTGTCCCCGGAAGGTCACGGGGTTGAGGATGGGTCCGGCGTCGTCCACCGCGACGATGCGCCGCAGCACGACTTTCCCGGTGAGAGTGTCCACCTCGACCACCGCCAGGTGGGCGCCGAAGGGGAACGTCGGTGCGAGCTCGTTGAACCACACGTCCGCCGACAGCTCCCCGGGCTCGGCCTCGGCCGCCAGCTCCGCCCAACTGACCGAACCGGCGGCTGCGGCCCCGCGGACGCGCCACGTGCCCGTCTCGACGTCCAGTTCGAGGTCGTCGACCGACGCCTCCAACGCATCGGCCGCCAGCCGACGGGCCTTCTCGATCACCTCGTCGGCGGCCTTGCGTATCGCCGAACCACCGAACTGCAAGGACCGCGACCCCATCGTGCCCACTCCCTTGGGCACCTCGTCGGTGTCCCCGTGCCGCACCGTGATCCGTTCCATCGGCACGCCGAGCCGGTCGGACAGCAGCATCGCCAGTGTCGTGTGGATACCTTGGCCGTGTGGTGAGACACCGGTGTAGGCGGTGACGCTGCCGTCCGGGTTGATGTCCACCCGTCCGCTGTCACCGCTGCTGTCGGCACCGGTGATCTCGACGTAGGCCGACATCCCGATCCCCAAGGCGATCGGGTCCTTCTCGGCGCGTCGACGCGCCTGCTCCGCCCGCAGTTCGGCATAGCCCGCGGCTTCCAACACCTTGTCCAGCGCGGCGGCGTAGTCACCGCTGTCGTAGGAGGCGCCGGTGGGCGTGGTGTGGGGGAAGGCGTCGGGCGGGATGAAATTCTTCCTCCGCACCTCGGCGGGGTCGACGCCGATCTCGGCGGCGAACAGGTCGATGGCCCGTTCCACCGCCGCGGTCGCCTCCGGTCGCCCCGCGCCGCGGTAGGCGCCGATGGGGGTCGTGTTGGTGACCACCGCACGACTGGCGGTCTCCACCCTCGGGAACCGGTACACCCCGGGGGCCATCATCTCGGTCAAGGTCGGCAGGTACAGCGTGCGCGGGTAGGCGCCCACGTCCTGCACCACCTCCAACCGGAAGGCGAGGACCGTGCCGTCCTTCTTGCCGCCGATGGTGATCGTGTTGCGCTGCGCCCGGCCGTGGGTCATCGAGACCATGTTCTCGCTGCGGGTCTCCGACCACCGCACCGGACGCCCCGCCCGTCGCGCGGCCCAGGCCAGTACCACCGGTTCGGGGTCGATACCGATCTTCGCGCCGAAGCCACCGCCGACATCCGGGGTGATCACGCGGATCTGTCCGATGTCGAGACCGAGCCCCTTGGCCAGACTCTTCTGGGCGTAGTGCGCGTTCTGCGTCGACAGCCACATGGTCAGCCGACCGTCCTCGCCCCAGGCGCAAGCCGCTCCCCGCGCTTCCAGCGGCACGGCCGCCACCCGCTGGTTGGTGATGGTCTTTGTGACCACCACCTCGCAGTCGGCGAAGGTGTCCTCGGCGAAGTCACCGCCCTTGGTCTGCACCACGTTGGTGTCCAGCTCCGGGTGCAGCACCGTCTCTCCGGCCAACGCCGTCTCGACATCGGCCACCACGTCGAGTGGTTCGTAGTCCACATCGACGAGTTCGGCCGCGTCGGCAAGCTGGTACCGGTGTTCGGCGAGCACGAGGGCCACCGGTTCCCCGACGTAGCGCACGACGTCGCTGGCCAACCACGGCTGTGTCACCGGGCCCGCCTTCGCCGGCTCTATGTCCAGGTCAGCGGCTGTGTAGACCGCGACGACACCGGGGGCGGACAACGCCTCCGAGGTGTCGATCGAGGTGATGGTCGCGTGTGCGATCGGACTTCTCACGAACATCGCGTGGACGGCTCCGGTGAGCGCATCCTCGCGAAGGTCGTCGATGTAGGTGCCGCCCGTGGTGAGTAGTTTCTCATCCTCGACGCGGACCACCTTGGTGCCGACGATGCTCAATCTCAGCCTCCCGCTCGAACTCCGGCGACGATCATGCCTAATCGACCGGTCCGGACGCCAATACGAGAGGAGAGAAATCTCAATCGGACCAGCCGGTCACGCCGAGACTGCTCCGATCATCTCTGACAGGACTAGGCCATTCGAGCGAGCGCAGTGGTCGGCGGCTGAGATCAGCCGAACGCTTCCTCGGCGTAGCGGGTGTGCAGTCGGCGCGCGGTCTCCAGCTGCTGGTCGGCACGCCGGGCCAACTCGTCCAGCGCGTCGTGGTCCATACGGCCGTCACCGCGGGCCCGGGCACGCAGACTCCGCCACAGCCCGGCTTTCGCCGTCAGCAGCATGGTGACGCCTTCCAGCTCCAACACCGGGCTCGACGGGGACGGTTTCAGGAGTCTGCCGTTGAGCTTCCACCGGCCGAACTTCTCCGCCACCCAGGCCGCGACGCTCTTGTAGGCACGCACAGGTACGCCCACTGTGGCCATGATCTGGCGCAGCCTGTGCAGGTCCTCTCTCACGTCGTCGCGTAAGGCGGCCAGCTCCGTCGCGTGCTCGGAATCACGTTGGTGGGAAGCCAGGCGCCGGGTCAGCTCCGCGCCGCCGACGGCGAGGGCGTGGTGGTCGTTGAGGTAGGTCGCGAAGACGCGATCGACGGTGTCGGTGCCGAGCATGGTCGCCGAATACCCGGCACGGCTGTTTCGACACTCGACCAACTGTGACCGGCTCGGTCACTCGGGATACAAAGCGGCGTGTGCGGACCGCATGAGACGACCGTATGCGGCTCCCGCCAACCCCGTTCTCGCCAACGCGGCCTTGGCCGCATTGGCTCCCGGGGCGCCGTGGACCGCACCACCGGGATGCGCCGAGGCGCTGGCCAAGTACAACCGGTCGATCGGTGTGTCCGCCCGACCCAGCCCCGGTACGGGCCGAAAGATCAGTTGTTGGTGCAGGGCCGCGGTCCCGCCGTTGATCGCGCCGCCGACGAGACTCGGCTGCCAACGGTGCATATCGGCGGGTCCCAACACGTGCCGACGCCGGATGCGGCCGGTGAACCCGGGGGCGTGCCGTTCGACGATGTGTTCCATCCGGTCCACGAAGCGACGCAGCCTGTCCCGGTCCCACTCCACACCCTGCGGCACGTGCGTGTACGCCCACGCGACCTCGGTCCCCTCAGGCGACCGGGTGGTGTCGGTGGTGGTCATCTGCCCGAGTATGAGCATCGGCTCCACCGGAACCTGTCCCGAGCTCAGTTCGGCGCTGTAGCGCGCGAGGCCTTCGAGATCACTGTCCAGATGCACCGTGCCCGCCCGGCCGACCTCCGGATTGCTCCACGGAATGGGTCCGGACAACGCCCAGTCCACCTTGACGGTCGCGTCGTCCCACTGGAAGCCCTCCAGGTCGGACAGCAGTCGCGACGGCAACCGCTCCGGAGTGATCAATTCCCGGTAGAGCGTGGGTGCGGGCACGTCCGCCAGCACCGCTCGGCGCGCACGGATGAGGCTTCCGTGTTCGTCGCACACCCCCAGGGCCCGTCCCCCGGCCACCAGCACGCGCGTCACGGCACGGGAGCACTCGACGCGTGCCCCCCTGGTCTTCAGGCGGGTGGCCAGGGCGTCGGCCAGGCCGCCGGCTCCCCCTTCGGGGACCGGGAAACCGACATCCTGTCCCAACATGGTGAGCAGCCAGCCGAACACCGAACTCCCCGTGGCATCCGGACCGAGGTCGCTGTGCAGGGCATTGCCGGCCAACAACAACCGCGCACCGTCACCGTGGTAGAGCTCCGTGCCCAACGCCCGTACGGGCATCGCCAACATCCGCGCCAGCCGCAACGCCTCCGCCACTGTGAGGGTGCGCAGCAACCGCGCCGCGGCGCGCACCGGCGGGAACGGGGAGAGCAGCGCGTCCAACAACGGTTCCTTCACCCGTTGCCACTGGTCGAACTGGTTGCGCCACACCTCACCGTCACGCGCGTCGAACGCCGACACCGAGGCGATGGTGGCCTCCAGGTCCCGGTGGAGCAGGGCGGCCCGATCGTCCGGCAGTACGTGGGCGAGCACGGCGGGGGCGTGCCGCCACCGCAGTCCGTACCGCTCCAAGGTCAGACCGCGGATGACCGGTGAGACGGCCGACAGTGGATAGAAGGCGCTGAAGACGTCGTGTCGGAATCCCGGCTCGGTGAGTTCGGCCGTGCGCACGGCTCCCCCCACGTAGGGGGTGGCCTCCAGCACCAGGACGTCCCATCCGGCGTCCGCCAGCAGATTCGCGGCGACCAGACCGTTGTGGCCCGCCCCGATGACGACGGCGTCCACTGTGTCGTCCGCCGCCATGTCCGAGCCCGGGTCACCCACGGCCTTCGGCGTACCCATTGGGCCGGATCCTACACGTCACGGCACGGCTTCCCGGGTGTTTCAGCCGACGTGGACCGGGGACCTCAACAACGTGACAGTCGCCAAAACAGTGGTCGTGACCGGAGCGACCGGCAACGTCGGGACGGCGTTGCTGCGACAACTTACGACCACGGACGAGGTGCGTGTCATCGGCGTGGCCCGCCGTGTCCCGGAACCGGACGCCGAACCGTACCGGAACGTCCACTGGGTACCGTGTGATCTCGGCGAACCCGATGCCGTGGACACACTCACCACGGCCCTCGACGGCGCCGACGTCGTCGTCCACCTGGCATGGGCGATCCACCCGCGACAGGACGAACCCTCTTTGTGGCGTACCAACGTCACGGGCACCCGCCACCTGCTCCAGGCCATCGCACGGACCGGGGCGGACCACGTGATCGCGGGGTCCTCGGTGGCCGCCTACACGCCCGCGCCACACTGGTCGCGGGTCAGCGAGAACTGGGCCACCGACGGGATCGGCACCAGCGCCTACAGCCGGAGCAAGGTGTGGCTGGAACGGGAGCTCGATGCGTTCGCCCACGACCATCCCGGTATCGCGTTGAGCAGGATCCGGCCGTGCGCGATCGTGCAACGCGACGCCGCGGGTGAGTTCGCCCGATGGCTGCTCGGCGCACTCGTGCCCAGCAGTTGGGTCGGACGGCCCTGGCTGCCCCTCCCCCTGTGGCCGAACCTGCGGCTTCAGCTCATCCACGCCGACGACGTGGCCACCGCGATCGTCGCTGTCCTCGCCCGACGTGCCGAGGGGGCGTTCAACGTCGCCGGCGAACCCGTACTGCGTCCCCACGACATCGCCGACGCGCTCGGCGGGGTCCGCCTCCCCCTCCCGAAACCGGTGGTGTCGGCGGCCAGTCGACTCGCCTGGCGCACCGGCTTGCACCCACTTCATCCGGGCTGGTTGGAACTTGCCGACAAGGCCGCACTCGCCGACACCACCCGGGCCAGGACCGAACTGGGGTGGGAGCCCGCCCACGGCGCCGTGGAGACGTTGAGGTCCCTGGCGGTGGGCCTGCGTGAGGACGCCGGCACCACGAGCGCTGTCCTGGCACCGCACGCCTTCGGGTCGCTGTATCAGCGGTGGAAGACCGCGACGTGGGGCAGGCCGAGCCACCAATCCCAGGACTGACCCCCGTCCGTCCTGGCCGAGGATCAGCGGCGGTGCCGTGCCGTCACGACGTCTTGCCGACCACGATGTCCTCCAACCTGGACAGCGCCTCGGTGTTGCGGGGCCGCAACAACAACGCCTGCACCGACTCCGGCAACAGTCCCATCGGCCCGCTCACGATCTCCTCGGACAGGCGGACGCGCGTACCTCGTCCGTCCTCCGGGGCCAAGGTGACCCGGACACGCGCTCGGCCGAGAATCCACAGCCGCGCTTCCAACTCGACCATGCGTCCCGGTGACACCGCCGTCACCGTGGAGATGTCCGGTACCTGCACCGGCCACATCCCCGCCTTGTGGTGGATGCGGCTGCCCTCGGCGGGCCAGGAGTCGTCCACGTCGCGGATATGCGCGTTGCCGACCACCCACCCCGCGTAGGACCAGCCGTCGGACAAAACCGCGTACACCCGGTCCGGGTCCACCGGCATCACACGGTCCACCTCGATCATCACGCCCACCTCCATGGGCGCTGATACCCACGGCGGTACCCGTTGACTCACATCACCCACCACTCGATGTCCCCGACACCGGGGCCACGAACACGGTGCCTCTGATCGACGAGGCCTCGACGTGATCTTCGACGTCGAGTCGTTCAACCTCGTCGGCGCCCGCCGTACAGTGTTCCTTTCACGCCGACGGGTTGTTGAGGGGGCGACATGGGTGCGCGACGTGGACCGCTCACGACGATCGTCGATTTCGCCAGCCGCTGGTTCGCGGGACTCGTCCTGGCCGGTGGGCTGGTGGGGCTGGTGCTCCCCGACCAGACGGCGAGACTGTCAGAGCACGTGCCCCTGCTCCTCGGGGTGATCATGTTCGGGATGGGGCTGACCCTGCGGCCCGTCGATTTCGCACTCGTGTTGCGCCGCCCCTGGGCCGTGTTGTGCGGCCTGAGCGCGCAGTTTGTCATCATGCCGTTGACGGCGGTGGCGGTCGGTTGGCTCTTCGGGCTGTCCGGTCTGCTGTTGACCGGCATGGTGCTCGTCGGCTGCGCTCCCGGGGGCACGGCCTCCAATGTGATCGTCTACCTCTCGCGGGGCGATGTCGCGTTGTCGGTGACGCTGACCTCGGTGGCCACGATGCTCTCGCCGGTGTTGACCCCGCTGTTGGTGCTCTGGCTGGCCGATTCGGAGTTGCCCGTGGGCTTCACGGACCTGTTCTCCTCGATCGTGCAGGTGGTCCTGCTCCCGGTGACGGCGGGTCTGGTGCTGCGGGTCGTGGCGGGGCGCTACGTGAAGAAGGTGCTTCCGTATCTACCGCTGGTCTCGGTCACCGGCATCGTCGTCGTGGTCGCCGCCATCGTCGGCGCCAACGCCGACGCCGTGGTCTCCAGTGGAATCCTGCTGGTGGCGGCGGTCATCGTGCACAACGGGCTGGGTCTGCTGCTGGGCTACTTCGCGGCGAAGCTCGCACGACTCGACGAGTCGGCCTGCCGCGCGGTGAGTGTGGAGGTCGGCATGCAGAACTCCGGACTGTCCGCCAGTCTGGCCACCGCACACTTCACCCCGTTGGCGGCGCTGCCCGCCGCCTTGTTCTCCGTGTGGCACAACGTGTCGGGTTCGATATTGGCGAGCTACTGGGCCAAGCGTCCGACGCGGAAGACACAGCGGCGGTCCGCACGGCGGAGGTGACCTCGCGGCTTCTTCCGACCGTGTCGTCGCGGGCTCAGGGCTCTCCGGGGGAGTCGAACGAGGAGAACTCGAACCGGAGGAAGCTGTGCCGAGTGACCACACGCACCACTCCCGAGGCGTTTTGCCGACGCAGCCTGTCGAAGGTGCGGGCGAGTTCCTCCGCCGCCCTTTCCGGGTAGGTGTCGGTCTGTGCGAGCGTGCGGTGCAGCTGCATGACCTCCCACCCCTCTTTCATGCCGCTTCCCACGGACACGGCGAGGGTGACGTCGAGCAACCACCGTGGTCGCTTCCCGGGCAGTTCCGGCGTCTGATGACTTTCGATCCCCACGATGTGGTCGGCCCTGATCAATCCGTCGTTGAGCGTGGTGACCCAGATGCTCTCTAGCCCCATGCGGTTGGGGGTACCCGGGTGAAGATCAGTGCATGCGTGGTTAGCGGGGAGAACACCAGAACCCACGTGTATAGGTCGTTATACAGTGGACTGTCGGCCTTCACCCGATCAGGTTGTTTTCGCTCCGTCACCATCGCGGCGGCGTCTCACCGGACCGGCCTAGGTTCCTCGCCGGAGAAACGGGTACCACACCCGGAATGATGCTCAACCGATTGTTGCGTGCCTCCGAATCCGTCGACCGCGTCGACGGCCCCAGCGAGAAACTGGCACATCGAGTGCGCCGAGTACTGAAGAACAGTCCCGTGGACCGTATGCTGCGAGGTTCCTGGATCGGCCACCCCGCACACCCCCTCATCGTCACCGTCCCCATCGGTGCCTGGGTGTGCTCGGCGGTGTTCGACGCACTCCGCCAACGCGACGCCGCGCGCCACCTCATCGCCATCGGCGCCCTCACAGCACCCCTCGCGGCCATCACCGGATTGGCGGAGTTCTCCCGACTGTCCACCGTGCAACGACGCGTCGGTGCGCTGCATTTGTCGTCCAATGTCGTGGCACAAGCGTGTTACCTTATCTCCCACCGCTGCCGGACTCGCAACGCCAACGGCGCCGGAACACTGTGGGGGCTGGCCGGTCTGGCCGCGGTCGCGGCGGGAGGCGCACTCGGCGGTCATCTGTCCTACGCCTTGGGCGCAGGCGTGCACGAATGGCAGGAAGGACCGCAACCCTGAGCCGTCTTGGGTGTGCCCGCCGCACGGCCAGCCCTGCGGCGGGCACACCCGTCGTCGTTCACAGCGACCACGCCGAGGAGGTCCGGCATGGCGGTGACTCTCGTCCACGGAACGTCGTTCTGCGTATGTGATGACGACGGCGAGTTCGGCGGAGCCCTCGCGGAGGGCACCTTCTACCAGGACACCCGCATTCTCTCCGGATGGAACCTCCGGATCGACGGCAAACCCGTCGAACCCATCACGGTGCAGATCCCCGAACCCTTCCAAGCACGTTTCGTCGGCCGAGCCCACTCCAGCGAGGGGGAAGGCGAAAGCTCACTGCTGGTACGCCGGGAGCGCTACGTCGGCGGTGGTATGCGCGAGGACCTCATCCTGCGCAACTACGGCCGCACCCGGGTCGCCTGCACGGTCAGTTTCCGGGTCGCGGCCGACTTCGCCGACGTCTTCGAGGTCAAAGCCGGCCGTATCCGCGACAAGGGCCACCACGCCGTCGAGGTCACCAGCAGCGGTCTCTACCTCGCCCGTTACCTCGACTCCACCAGTAGAGGCGTACGCATCACCGGAGTGACCCTCGACGGCAAACACGCCAAGTACTCCCGCGACCGCGTCAGTTTCCGCGTCGTCGTCCCACCCGGCGAGGAGTGGTACGCCTCCGTGACCGCCCTCCCCCTCATCGACGGCACCCCCATCACCCCGCTGTTTCCCAGGGAACGTCCCGTCGAGTTGTCCGGCCCCGCCATCCTCACCCGCCGTTGGCGTGAGGAGAGCCCGGTGCTGAGCTATTCCGAAAACCGCACACTCGCCACCACCCTGCAACGCAGCAGGGAAGACCTGGGGGCGCTGCGCATGTTCGACCCCGAACATCCCGACGACGTCGGTATCGCGGCGGGCGCACCGTGGTTCATGGCGCTGTTCGGCCGTGACTCGCTGATCGCCTCCCTGATGTCGCTGGCCGTGGACCCCACACTCGCGCTCGGCACCGTGCAGACACTCGCCCGGCACCAGGGCACCACCGTCGAACCCAACAGCGAGGAGGAACCCGGACGCATCCTCCACGAGGTGCGGTTCGGCGCCGATGTCTCCCTCGCCCTGGGCGGTAGCCACATCTACTACGGCAGTATCGACGCCACACCGTTGTTCGTCATGTTGCTCGGCGAACTCAGCCGTTGGGGCATCGGCAAAGACCGGGTCGAGGCGTTGCTCGGACACGCCGACCGCGCGCTGGAGTGGATCGACCGCTACGGTGACCGGGACGGCGACGGCTTCGTGGAATACCACCGCGCCACCGACAGGGGCCTGGCCAACCAAGGCTGGAAGGATTCGTGGGACGGCATCAACTTCGCCGACGGGACCATCGCCCACTCCCCCATCGCGTTGTGCGAGGTGCAGGGCTATGTCTACGCGGCGTTCGTGGCCCGAGCCGAACTCGCCGAAAGTTTCGGCGATCATGAAGGCAACAGGTACTGGCGATCCCGTGCCGCGGACTTGAAGCGACGGTTCAACGAACGGTTCTGGTTGCCCGAGCTCGGCCGCTACGCCCTCGGATTCGACGGCGAGAAACGACCGATCGACTCCGTGACGTCCAATATCGGGCACTGCCTGTGGACGGGGATCATCGACGACGAACGCGCCGCCCTTGTCGCGGACTCCCTGCTGTCCCCCGAGATGTTCACCGGCTGGGGGATCCGCACCCTCTCGACGGCCATGGGTGCCTACAACCCCATGAGCTACCACAACGGCTCCGTGTGGCCGCACGACAACGCGATCATCGTCGCAGGACTCATGCGTTACGGCTTCGTGAAGCACGCGCAGCGTGTCGCCGTCGCCGTACTCGACGCCGCCGCCGCGTTCGACGGCAGGCTTCCCGAATTGATGTGCGGTTTCGACCGGTCGGAATACAGCACCCCCGTCCCCTATCCCACCTCCTGCTCCCCGCAGGCATGGGCTTCCGCGGCACCGATCCACCTGTTGCGGAGCCTGCTGCGTTTCCAACCGTCACTGCCCCATCGGCGCCTCCGCATATCCCCAGCGTTACCGAAGTCCTTCGGAGCGTTACAGATCGACGACGTTCCGCTCGGAGGGAGCCGGATTTCCATCCAGGCAAAGGAAACCAAGGTGCGGGTCGGACACCTGCCGACGGACATCGAATTGATTCATTAGGTCGTAGGACGTTCCACGCGCCGCTGTTTACCGCATCACACCGGGGGAATGGGGCGGTCATGAGTCCATTGAGAATAGCCATGGTCGCTCCCCCGTGGTTCGAGCTGCCTCCCACCGCGTACGGCGGCATCGAAGCCATGTGCAGCGATCTCATCGAACAGCTCTGCCTTCAAGGTCTCGACATCACCCTCGTCGGCGTCGGGCGTAACGGGACACCGGCCGATTTCGTGCCGACCTACGACCAGCCGAACGAGAGCAGGCTCGGTCAGGTGCTTCCCGAGGTCACCCACGCCGCGGAACTGACCGACATCATCGAGAAGATCGATCCGGACCTCGTGCACGACCACAGTCTCGCGGGACCGCTGATGGCGCGCGGACGCACCATGCCCACCGTCGTCACCGCGCACGGTCCCGTCAACGGTGAGATGGGGCGGTACTACCGGGGTCTCGGCGACAGCATCCAGCTGGTGGCCGTGTCCGACGCTCAACGGCGGCTGTCCCCCGATCTCAACTGGATCGGCACCGTCCACAACGCAGTGCGGGTGGAACGGTTCCCGTTCCGGGAGCGGAAGGACGACTACGCGTTGTTCCTCGGCAGAGCGTGTGTCGAGAAGGGGATCCCGCAGGCCATCGAGGCCGCCCGCCGTGCCGGTATCCCCCTCAAGATCGCCGCCAAATGCCGCGAGCCCGAGGAGAAGGCCTACTTCGAACGCGTCATCACCCCGCTGTTGGGACCCGATGTCGAATGGCTCGGCGAAGCCGATCGGGCGATGAAGGCGGAGCTGCTGCAATCCGCGCGCTGCCTCGTCTTCCCCGTGTGCTGGGAGGAGCCCTTCGGCATCGTGATGGTCGAGGCCATGGCGTGTGGTACCCCGGTCGTGGGATTCCGCCGAGGGTCCGTTCCCGAGGTCGTCACCCACGGTCGCACCGGATACGTGTGTGACGACGTCGAGACGTTGGCCCAGGCCATCCGCAAGACGGACGAACTGTCTCCCCACGACTGTCGTAGGGAGGCCGAATTGCGGTTCGACGTCGGCATGATGGCCGACCGTTATGCACGCGTCTATCGGTCGGTGCTGTAGGGAGGACGTCAGAACGCCGGTGCTCCCGCCACGGGATACCGCAACCAGGTCCCCATCGGGGGTTGCTGCTCGACTCCGGGTCGAGAGTAGTCACACACGCCGTCGGGGAAGACGGTCAGCAATCGCTGCCACTGCTTCTTGTTCAACGGCACGTCGTAGTCGGCCGGATCCACCGGCTTGAGTCGACACTTCACGATGTCGGCTGCGATGCCTTCACCCGCCACCTCGCGGGGGAAGGACGCCGACGGATACCACTTCTCGCATTCACTTCTTGGATCACGGTCCAACGGCTGCGCCACGAAAACCGGATTCTCATCGCGTGAGTTGCAGCCCTCCTGTAGTTCCGCGGGCTTCGCCTTGGCGATGTCGCCGACGGTGAAAGGAGCCGAACCCCTTGCAGCCACAGTGGTCAACCAGCGGTCCATCTGGACGATCGCGTTGCGCAGCAAAGGACTGCGTGTACTGAACCCACCGTAGCGATCATCCTCCAACAGGCTCACATGGTTGGCGGCCGACCCGTTCGCCTCCCGCAGCCGCTCCCGCATCGAGAGGGTGTGGTAGCGCACGTGGATGTCGCCGTTCGGGCTGTCGTCCTGATAGGCCCGATAGTCGATGATGGGCACGGTCGCGAGTCCACCACCGCCGTGGGTGAGCCTGCCCGTGCGATAGCCGAGCCGGATCGCCACGGGGTCCCCCACGGTGCGTTCGGCCACGATATTGGCATCGTGGTCGAACCCACCGATCCGGGCGTTGAGGTCGAGGAACTGCTCGACCGTGATGGTGCCGTCGTTGAGTGCCGCAAGGCCGTACTGGACGCCGACGTTGTCGAGCGGTCTGCGGGCGAAACCCGTGTCCGGGTCTCGGCCGAAGACGTTGACGGCATGGTCGTACACACCGCAGCGCACCCCTTCGGGATTGGTGTCGGGGTGGTACCGCTGTGAGGCCGGCACCATGTCGCAGTAGGCCGTCGGGTCGATCCGACGCGCTCCCACCGCGACGTTGGACGCGGTCTCGTAACGCAGGAATCCCGTGACGGCGCGCTTCTGTTCCTTGGTCCAGGGGATCTCGGTTTCGGTGAAGTATTCGTGCAGCAACCACGCGTCGGTGATGAAGTTGACGGTGCCGAACGTCATCTCGGGGAACGAGCAGCCCACGATGATGCCGTCGAAGATGCCCGGGTAGTTGTCGACGATCTGGTGCGCCTGGTACGCGCCGCCGGAGCACCCGAAGCCGATGGTGTGCTTGATCGGGCCGTACCGTTCGATGAATCGCTCCTTCACCATCATCGCGGTTTCCGCCGCCGTGACGTCGGCGCAGTTGGCACCGTACACGTTCAACGACGAGGACATCACGCCGTAGCCGCGGCCGAGGAGGAAGGTGTCCGTGACCCCGCCGGTGGAACTGCCCTGGCGGTACCAGCCGTTCACGCAGCCACCGCCGAGTGTGTAGAAGGTCCGGCCGTTCCAGGCCGACGGCGGTGTGGCCGGGCTCGGCTCGGGTTCTTGCAACGGGTCGTGCAGAACCGTCATCTGGTAGATGCCCCGGTTGATCGTCCCCGTCTCCATGCGCACGATGTACGGCACCCGACGGCCCAGCGACGTGGTGGTCTCGGCCAGGTCCTTCGGGTAGTCCGTGGCGTTGTTCGGCCAGGGGACGAACGTGTCACCGGTGGTCCGATAGAAATAGTCCACCCTGGTTTTGACGGAGCAGTTCTCATCGAGCGGCTTCCCCAGCGTCTCGCCGAGGACGGGGAGACGGAATTTCGTGGTCTCGCACAGAAAGGGTTTCTGGTGCGGGCCGGAGAACACCGGCCCCTCGACGGGATAGTTCACGACGGAAAGCGTGGCTTGCACATCCTCCTGCTTCGACGTGGTGGCCACGACGCGGTTGCGGCCGTTGCGGAAACCGGTGACGTAGCCGGTGAGCGTGCGCGTCGAATCGTCCACGGCGAACGCGTCGGTGACGTCCTTGCCGTTCAGCCACACGGTGACCGAGGGAAGCGGTACCCCCTTCGACACGTCGACCCGCAGCAACGCGTCCCCCGCGGTGACCATGTCAGGACGTCCCGACAGCACCCGTATCGTCAATTCGCCGCGCACGGCCGCGCTCTCCACGGACGACAGCGCCACGATCAACGTCGACAACGGGACTGCGACCAGCGCGGTGATCCCGAATCTCCGTGCACGTCCTCGTGAACGACGTCTCATCGAACCGTGTCCCCCTCGAGACCTTCGCACCACAGTGAAGACGTACTGTAATCGATCAAAAACTTTCCGTGATGATCTCGCGTGGTCTCTTTCGGGGCATACTGTGCCGTCGCCTCGGCATCGGCACCGTCGTCGCTGTCGGCACCGTCGCCCTGGAGAGCCCGGCCGTCGTCCTCGAAGGACTCCTCTATCTGGGTGACTCAGCTGCGCTGGAGACGATCCACGCCGAATATGAGAACATGGCCCCACCCACGCCGCTGCCACCGATGCTCGCCGTCTCCGGTGACGTACCCGAAGGCGATCAGTGGGTCTATGACTGGAAATGGGACGGCGTGCGGGCGATCGTGGGGATCGAGGGTGGCGAGGTGCGCGTGCATTCCCGCGCTCTGCGAGACATCACCAGTCGCTATCCCGAATTGCAGGAACTCGCCGCGGCCACCCGTGCCAGGCTGTTGCTCGACGGGGAGATCGTCGCACTCGACGAACAGGGCAGGCCCGACTTCGACCGACTCCAATCCCGCATGCAGGTCGGTCTACCCACCCCACGCATGCTGCGCGAGAGCCCGCTGTACTACTACGTCCTCGACCTACTCGTCGCGGACGGCGAGAACCTCTGTGGATCTTCCTACCGCCACCGCCGGGACCGACTCGCCGAGCTCGGGCTGCCCGCCCCTCCCACCATCCGCCCGCCCGATCCCCACGCACGGATCTCCGGTAGCGGACTGTTGGACATCGCGGCCGAGCACGGGTTCGAAGGCATCATGGCGAAGCGTCTCGACTCCCCTTATCGGCCCGGTGTTCGATCGACGGACTGGATCAACACGCCACTGCGCATCCGGCAGGAAGTGGTGATCGGAGGCTGGGTGCCCGGAGGAAGCCGGCACGCCGGCACGCTGGGCACCCTGCTCCTCGGCGCCTACGACCCCTCCGGCGCGTTGAGCTACATCGGACATGTCGAGACAGGACGTCCCGACCCGAGTTCGGAGGCCCTGTTGGGCAAGCTTGAAGCGCTCACCAGACCGTCGAGTCCGTTCGCCACCCCCGTCCCCCGCCGTCGGGCACGCCATGCCCGATGGGTGGAGCCCGAACTCGTGGGCGAGGTGGAGCACCGGCGGTGGACGAACGACCGCACGCTCTGGCGTCCCTCCTGGCAAGGCTTACGCACCGATCGCGAGCCGGCCGAGGTCACACTGCCGGTTTGAGGCTTGCTCCGTTCCGACTCCGGACGCCTGCCACCGGGTGCCCGGAACCGACCGAACCGGCCCACCGGGGCGGCAAGGCGCCGACCCGTGGTCAGACCTTGCGACCGACTCCCGCCAGGCCGCGGGAACGGGCGGGATCACCGCTGTACGGGTCCTCACCGCCGGGACGCCACTCCGGCAACCACACCAGACCCGGCTCCACCATCTCCAGTCCTTCGAAGAACGACGCGATCTCCTCCCGCGACCGCGGCATGGCCGGGCTGTTGGTCTTCTTCGCGTAGGACTCGGTGAGCTTCTTCGACACCTCCAACGTCTCGACGTCCGAGGGGTCGACGTGGATGTGCGACAGGGCCAGCAGGCTGCCCTTGGGCAGGCGTTCCCGGTAGTAGGCCAGCACTCGTCCCGGGTTCGTCTCGGGCGGCATGAAGTGCAGCAGCGCCACCACCAACAGGGCGATCGGCTTGCGTTCGTCGATCACCCCGGTTTCGAGCACCCGCTCCCACAGCAACGCGCCGTCGAAGAAGTCCGCGTCCAAAGCCTTGTGTCGGGTGGGGTCGGCGGTCTTCTCCAGCAGGATCTCGGCGTGGGCCTGGGCGATGGGCTCGTTGTCGATGTAGACCACGCTGCATTCCCCCGGCGCCACCTCGTCGGCGACCTCGTGCACGTTGCCCTGGGTCGGCAGGCCCGAGCCGATGTCCACGAACTGTCGAATCCCCTGTTCGACGGCGAACCGGACCGCGCGCGCCAGGAAAGCCCTGTTCGAACGGGCGAAGTCACGGATGTCGGGAAGCAGGCGCAGTTGCTCCTCGGCGAACGCCTGGTCCACCGCGTAGTTGTGCACGCCACCGAGCAGGTAGTCGTACACCCGGCCCACCGATACCTTGTTCACCGACTCCGCGAGCCGGTCGGCGTTGCTCGCCGACATGGAACACGCTCCCTTGCCAAGATCGTTTTGTTACGGCAGTCAGTCTGCCCTGTCGTGGATCGTGCGGGTACACCGCGTCCGTCATCGCAATGAAACCGGTAGGAGTCACCGCCGGTCCTCGTGGGTCAGTCAGCGGTATCAACGCTCAGGAACCCCTGATCCGGCCCGGCTCGGGAGATCCGGACCCTGCGTCCGACCACCTCGGACCCCGAGGCGAGCGACAGCACGCGGGCACTCGCCGTGTCCCCGGGTCTGGTCTGACCGCACAGTCGCGCCCCGTCCTGTGCTCGGGCGACGAGGAACGCCTGGGACGGGGTGCCGTCACGGCCGTACTCGACCGTCGCGGTCTCGACCACCGCCGGTTCGGCGGCATCGTCGCTCGGTTCCCGCAACGCCGGTACGTCCTCCCGCGTCGCGGTCGACACCGGCTCGGGCTCTCCCACGTAGCCGTCCGCGTGTGGTCCCCTGCCGAGGAGGACGGCGTGCTGGTCGGTCAGATAGCCGCCGTTGGCGTGGACCAGTCCCACCGTGGCCCCCTCCCGCAGTCGCTCCACCACCGACACCACCGCGTGCAGGGAGTAGCTGCTCAACGGGCCACCGAACGAGGAATGTCCTCCCGTGACGGTCGGGACCACGTCGTCGGCCAAGCCCAACTGTCGGATCACCAGTTTGGGCACGACGGGAAAACAGCTGTAGACGTCGAGGACATCCAGTTCCGTCGCGTCGAGGCCGCCTCGGTCCAGGCACCGGCGCAGGACCGATTCCAACGCGGCGGACCGCGCGAAGTCGGGGCGGCTGAGGACGTCGGGGGAATCGCTCGCGCCCGCCCCGCCCCACACGTACACGAGGCGATCCTCGTCGACGCCGTGTTCCCGGGCGAGTGCCACGGAGGTCACGAGCACCGCCGCGGCCTGGTCCACATGCGGCATCGCGTTCATCGCCAGGGGATAGGGCTCGCACACCATCCGGTTCCCCGGGCCGACGGTGGCGATCTCCTCGGCGGTACGCGGTGTCGGTGTCCACGCGGCGGGATTGCCGGAGGCCACCTCGGAGAACGCCGCGTAGAGGCGGGCCGACCACGCGGTCGCCTCCTCCGGTCGTTGTCCCAGCGCATGGCGCAATCGGTTCTCGAACAGCGGGTAGACCCTGGTCGGCATGATCAGTCCCGCCGCCTGCATGGCCGGGCTTCCCAAATCGTCGGGGTCGAAGGCCGGGGGGCCACCGGGAGCCGTGGTCCATCCGTGGTCCCGCCCCGGGTCCACGCCCGCCTTCAGCAACGCCGACACCGATGCCTGCGCTTCGGCCCCCACCAGGAGAGCGGCGCGTGAGGCGCCCGCGGCGATCTCCGCCGCGGCGGCGTCGAGGATCGCCGCGGGCCAGTGTCCTCCCACCGTGGTGGTCGACGTGCGCGTCGGGGAGATGCCCAATCGTCCGGCGAGCAACGACGGGAGATCGTCGTAGGCCCAGCTACTGGTCTTGACCGCCGTGATCGTGTCGACACTGTTCAGCAACGCGTCGACACCGGCGTCCTTCACCGCGCGGCGAGCGGCCTCTTCGGCCAGCTCCAGCGGTTCCCGGGCGGCATCATGTGTCCGTTCCGGATTGTTGCGCAGTTGTCCGACACCGATCAGCACAGGAAGCCGTGACTCGTCCGGCATCGAGCACTCCCCCATGACGTCCCGGAATCACTCGGCTGAAAACGCGACAGTAACACGCACCCATACCATCACTTTGTGAAATGAATCACCCACCTGGGCGGTGTCCGCCCGAGGCGCCGTAGGAAGCTCTCGCCGTCCCCCGCTCATTCGAGCGAGCGGATACGGCTTTGCGGCCACAGAGGATCGGCGATGGGGAATCGACGGCGCCGAGTCCGGCGCTGTCCCCCGTCATGACATCCGCGTCCCCGGCGGTCCCTCCCTACCGCGCAGGAGGGTGCTCGAACACGGCGAGTCACGCCGGGTGTCACCGCAGCGCGACAGCGGGAACGGCAACGTGAGGTGCGTGAACCCCACCCTGAGTCCGTTGCGGAGGGACATCACGGCATCTCGGTGCCGGCCCCTCGCCTGCCAGCACGATCCGATACGGATCACGGGATGTCGGTACACGATGACTCGGTCGCCCACATGGTGTTCGGCCCATGTCCGACCACGACCACCGGCGGCCTCGGCGCCGTCCGTCGGGTTCGGTCCAGCGCACCACCGCATGGTGACGGGGTGTTTCTGCTTCTCGCGCCCGAGGCCACGACCTGTCCCAACGTGCCCCTCGCTTCGCCGCCCCCGACCGGGTCCGGCGTTGCCGCGATCCCGTGAACGCCCAAGACAGCGCCAGCACGAGGTCGTTGTGGCCGGCGAAGGACCGGGCCACCACGGTTCGCCGGTCTCGGCGACGAAGGTGATCCGGTCGGTCGCCGTCACCCCTTCCCGGCGACCTCGCCCGAGGTCTCGACGTCCTGTCGTCGCAATCGGCGCAGCCAGCCCCCGTACCACCAGGCCAGCGCCAGGACAGCACCTCCTACGACGGGGAACAACACACCCGACGCAGCATGGGCCGCCATGCGCGTTGCGACGGTTGCGGGCAAGCGGGTCCCCTCTCACCGCGCGGTGAGGGTCGCCGTCACCGACGGGGACGGCATCCCTCACCGCGACGCGAGCCGTCGGAAACGGTCAGAACGGATAACGCTCGATCGACGACTGCATCGTGATCCACTGGATCTCGGTGAACGACTCCAGGTTGGCCCGCGCACCACCGAAGCGGCCGCCCGCCCCGGAGGCCTTCACGCCACCGAACGGGATCGTGGCCTCGTCGTCGACCGTCTGGTCGTTGATGTGGACCATGCCCGACTCGATCCGGTCCGCGAGCTCGTATGCCCGGAACGCGTCGGAGGTCAGGATGCCGACGCTGAGGCCGAACTCGCTGTCGTTGATGAGCTCGATCGCCTCGTCCACGGTGTCGTACGTGACCACGGGGGCCACCGGACCGAAGATCTCCTGCCGGAACGCCGGGCTGTCGACCGGGACGTTCCCCAGGACCGTCGGCCGGTAGAACAGGCCGTCGTACTTCCCTCCGGCGAGCAGTTTCGCGCCCGCGTCCACCGTGTCGGTCACGATGCGGTGGATCTGCTCCCGCTGCCGTTCGTCGATGATCGGGCCGAGTGCGTTGTTCTCGTCCGTCGGGTCTCCGACGGTGATGGCCTCGGCCTTCTTCGCGAGCAACGCCGTGAACTCGTCCGCGATCGACGAGTGCACGAGGTGCCGCCCCGCCGTCATGCAGATCTGTCCCTGGTGCAGGAACGAACCCCACGCGGCGGCCGAGGCGGCGGCTTCGACGTCGGCGTCCGGGAGCACGAGTAGTGCGTTGTTGCCCCCGAGTTCCAGGTGCACGCGCTTGAGCAGCGGCGCGGCGGCCTCCGCGATCTTGCGTCCGGCCGGGGTGGATCCGGTGAACGAGATGCACGGCACGTCGGGGTGGGCCACCAGCGCCTGTCCGACCTCCGCGCCGCCGGGCAACACGGTGAGCAACCCGTCGGGCAACCCCGCCTCGGCGAGCAGCTCGGCGAGCGCGAGGCCACCCGAGATCGGCGTGCGGGGATCGGGTTTCAACACCACGGCGTTGCCCACCGCCAACGCGGGCGCGACGGACCGCATCGACAGGATTCCGGGGAAGTTGAACGGCGAGATCACCCCCACCACGCCGACCGGTACGCGACGTGCCAGCGACAGGCGCGGTTTGGTGGAGTGCAGCAGTTCACCGTAGGGATGAGAGGCCAGCGCCGCGCATTCGTCGAGTTCCGAGACCACCAGGCCGACCTCGAACGACGCCTTGCCCATCGCCGAACCCGATTCGGGGACGAGCCAACGGCGCAACCGGTCGGGGTCGGCTTCCAACAGTCGAGCGGCCCGCCGCAGCACCGCGGCGCGCTGGTCGTAGGTGGTGGCGGCCCAGTCCCGCTGGGCCTGCTTCGCCTTGGCGACGGCACGGTCGACATCGGCGGGGGAAGCCGCGTCGACCTCGGCGAGGACACTGCCCGTGGCAGGCGCCGTCACCGTCAAAGTACCGCCCGTGGCCGCCGAGGAAGACCAGCGAGTGGGGCTGTCACCGACCGGACCGGCTGTACTAGCTGTCACCTGAATCCTCCTTGAAACAGGACCGTGTTCATCCCCGATGAGGGAACGAGAAGCCTCACGATGACGGATGCGCGTGCCGCGCTCGTCAACAGGATCACCTCAGCGCATAACGTAATTGATCTCTCACCTGCAGAGTCGGTGGTCGAGACGTTGCTCACTTCGGCCGTCCCGTTCCCGCCCGGGTCGGCTCGGGTGCGTCACCATAGGGTCACTTGGCGCGACGAAAGGCTGACCGTGAGCGATTCGACCTCGACGCCCTCCGCAAGCCAGTCCTTGGCCACCGCCGACCTCGTCGACGAATACGGCGATCGGCTACGGGTGTGCGACACCCAGTTCCGACAGTTCGGTGGACGCCGCAGGTTCTCCGGACGAGTGCGCACGGTTTCGTGCTACGAGGACAACGGCCTGGTGCGCGAACTTCTGCGCACCCCGGGCGACGGCTGTGTCCTGGTGGTCGACGGTGGCGGCTCCGTCCACACCGCACTCACCGGTGACCTGATCGCCGCCTCGGCGGTCGAGAACGGGTGGGCGGGACTGGTGATCAACGGTGCCGTGCGCGACAGCGCGGCCCTCGCCGAACTTCCCTTGGGCATCAAGGCGTTGGGCACCAATCCCCGGAAGAGCTCCAAGGCGGGGCGTGGTGCCGTCGACGTGGCCGTGGGGTTCGGTGGGGTCACCTTCGTGCCGGGTGACTACCTCTACGCCGACGACGACGGCGTGGTGCTCCTGCCCGCGGAGTAGGGACCACCCGACGATCGTCGATCAAGGACAGAGGCGGGTGACGAGCTCGATCCAGCCCGCCTCCAGTCGCTTCAGCTCCAGCTCGCGTTGCTGCAACAGGTGGTGTGTCAGCGCCGTGTCGAGATACCCCAGCAGCGCGTGGCTCAACAGTTCGGCGTCGGCTCGGGGATCGAGGGAGCGCACCAGCATGGCGACGTGGGTGTGTCGCACCCGGTAGGGCGGCGCGAGGAATCGCCTCTGCACGTCCAGTTCGGCGGCCAGGTAAAGGTCGCGATGCTCTTGTTCGTGCCGTAGTACGGCCACCCCGAACGCCCGGAGCCTGGCACTTGGGTCGGCGTCCGGACCGAGCGGCGGTGGACCGCTCAAAAAGCGGGCCTGCAATTGCTGTTCGGCGCGGTCCAGCAGGGCCAGCAACAGTCCCGTGCGATCGCCGAAGTGCCGGAAGACGGTGCCCTTGCCCACCGAGGCCTCGGCCGCGACCGCGTCCATCGTGAGGTTGGTTGCGCCGTGCCGGGCCACGAGGCGGGTCGCCGCGTCGAGCACACGGGCTCGGTTGCGCACGGCGTCAGCGCGCTGACCTCCGTGTTCATGGCGGTTCACGAGATCGAGGAAGACCTCACCTCGGCGACCTCCGGCCTGCGGTGATGGGGACAGGGCGCACACATGCGGCAGGGTAACCCGCACCACGTGTCGTTGACCAATGTCTTCTCCCCTGTTACACAAGAAACGGACCGCGGTCCGTTTATGTTCTTCGGGCGCGGATCGCCCGGAGCCCCATCACTCGAACAAAAGCCCCATCACTCGGAGAAGGTCATGACCGTTCGCATCCTCGCGCTCGTCGGCAGCCTCAGGGCGGGTTCGCACAACCGGCAACTCGCCGAAGCGGCCGCCCGACACGCCCCCGAGGGCGTCCACATCGACATCTACGACGGACTCGCCGAACTGCCGTTCTACAACGAGGACATCGACACCGCCGATGCCGTCCCCTCGGCCGCCACCCGACTGCGCGAGGCCGTCGCAGCGGCCGATGCCGTCCTCCTGTTCTCCCCCGAGTACAACGGCACCCTGCCCGCGGTGTTGAAGAACGCCATCGACTGGCTCTCCCGCCCGTACGGCGCGGGCGCCTTGCAGAACAAGCCCACGGCCGTGGTGGGCACCGCGCTCGGACAATACGGCGGTGTCTGGGCTCAGGACGAAGCCCGCAAGGCCGTGGGTATCGCGGGCGCGAAGGTCGTCGACACGACCAAGCTGGCGATTCCCCACTCGGCGACCCGCTTCGCCGAGACCCATCCGCAGGAGGACACCGAGGTCGTCGAAGGCCTGCACAAGGTGCTCGACGAACTCACCGCGAACGTGCCGGCTGCCTGACGGCCGCCAGCAGCTGTTCCTCCGCCTCCGGGCCGGGCCGCACTCGGGGTATCCGCCGGACGAGCACCACGCCGAAGATGCCCCACAACCCGACCACGACCCACTCCGGTGTCGTGAGTCCGCTGGGCATCCCCGGCAGGAACAGGGTCGTAAGACCGAGACCGCACACAGCGGCGAGACACCCCACCAGGCGGCCCGCAGGCACCCGGAACGGCCGTTCCAACTCGGGCTCACGCCGCCGCAGGGCCAGGAACGTCAAGGCCACCATCGTGTACGCCACGATGACGGCGAACCCGCCCGCGTCGACCATCCACGTCAACAGCTCACTGCCGAAGAACGGTGCCACCACGGAGAAGGCGCCGACGAACAGGATCGCGTTGCTCGGCGTGCGGAACCGCGGATGCACCCTGCCGAACCAGGCGGGCACCATGCCCGACTGCGCCATCGCGTAGAGCAGTCTGCTCACCCCGATGACGAAACCGTTCCAACTCGTCAGGATGCCGGCGATGCCGCCGAGCACGAGCACGTCCCCCATCACCGAGCTGTTCCACAACGCGGCCATGCCCTCGGCGGCCGCCAGCCCGGAAGCGCCCAGCTCGTCGGCGGGCAGGGCCGACCCCACGGTGAGCATGACCAGGATGTACCAGGCCGCCGCGCAGCCGACCGAGAAGACGAGGATCAGCCCGACCCGCCGGGACGACACCTTGATCTCCTCGGCGCTTTGCGGGATCACGTCGAATCCCACGAACAGGAACGGCACCGCCATGAGCACCCCGATGGTCCCGCCGAGTCCCGTACCGAACGCGGGCTGCAGGTGTTCCGTCGTGCCGCCGACGAACGCGCCCGCCAGCAACGCGGCCCCCACCGCGCACAGGAACAGCACCGCGATGGTCTGGAACACCGCCGCCGGTCGCACTCCGACGTAGTTCAGCGCGGTCATCACCACCGCGCCGACCACGCCGACGAGCACCCACATGCCGTAGACGTCGGAACCCGCCACCGACCACAGGCGTGCGCTTTCCAACCCCGGGATCAGATACGACAGGCTCTCCGGCAGGGCCACGGCCTCGAAGGCCACCACCGTGATGTAACCCAGGACGAGCAGCCACGATGTGGCGAACGCGGCTCGGGCCCCCATGCCGCGAAGAACGTAGTTGTGTTCGCCACCCGCCTTCGGGATGGCCGACACCAACTCGGCGTAGGTGAGTCCGATGAGGGCCACCACCACCCCACCGATCGCGAACGCCAACGCGGATCCCCACGCGCCCGCGTCACGGAGGAAGTCGCCGGTCAGGACGATCCAGCCGAAGCCGATCATCGCCCCGAACGCGACCACGAGCACGTCCCAGCGACCGAGTACCCGGACCAGTGCGGTGTTCTCGCTGTCCACTGCGTCTCCCCCGTCCCCCGCGGACACGGTGTCCCGTCGCGAATATCGGACAGGTTCCCAGACGGGATTGGCTCGCAGCAACAGGCGAACACGTCGTGTACCGGATATCCGCAATGCGGTCCCAACGACATAACCCGCGAACACGGCGACGCAAGCTGCGGACACGACTACGCAGAATGCGGACACGACGACATAACTTGCGGACACGGCGACACGAGCTGCGGACACGGCGGCGGGGCTTGTCTTGACTTGTCCGCATCAGCGGGGTTCACTCGCCGATGGCGGCCGTGTGCAGACACGGCCTCGGGAGGGGTTCACCGTGCGGTCCATGCGCTCTCGGCAGGACGTTCGTGCGAACACGGTCATCGGCGCCGGTCTCCTCGCCGGAGGAGCGAACGTCATCATGCAACTGGCGCTACCCGCCGTCGGTTACGGTGTCGTGGAAAGCCGGGTGCACGACGGCAACATCTTCACGCGTCCGCTCAAACGCACCCGCACCACGTTGACCTATCTCGCCGTGGCCATGCTGGGCACGGACGAGGAACGCAAAGCCTTCCGCCGCGCGGTGAACCGGCAGCACGCCCGGGTGCGCTCCACCGACACGAGCCCGGTGCGCTATCACGCGATGGACCCCGAACTGCAACTGTGGGTCGCCGCCTGCCTGTATCGGGGTGTCGAGGACGTCCATCGTGTCTTCGTCGGTGAACCCGACGCCGACACGGCCGAGCGGATCTACGCGTACTCGGCGAGGTTGGGCACCACGTTGCAGGTGCGGCCGGAGATGTGGCCGGCGGATCGCGCCGAGTTCGAACGGTACTGGCAGGAGTCGTTGAAACGCGTCTCCATCGACGACACCGTCCGGGAGTATCTCCACGGAATCGCCACCCTGCGCATGTTCCCGTACCCGGTGAGACTCCTCTTCGGACGTCTCAACAGATTCATCACCACCGGGTTCCTGCCCCCGCTGTTTCGGGAGCACATGCGGCTTCCCTGGTCGGATCGGCACCAACGCCGTTTCGACCGGACGATGGCGATCCTGGCGGCCATCGTGATGCGGCTTCCCCGGCCATTGCGGGAGTTCCCCTACAACGTCCTCCTCTGGGATCTGCGTCGGCGACTGCGCACCGGCAAACCCCTGGTGTGAACGGTGTTCTTCGACGTTCTTCGACGCCGCCCATCCGGCCACCGAGGCCTCAGGACAGGGCCTCGGCTCGTGCAGGGATTCGGGGGTCGGCTACACCGGCAGGGAGGCGGTGTCGAACGCCTCGTGTCGTATCTCGCCGTCGTAACCGCCCTCGGGGTCGGACAGCCCGAACAGGGCTCCCACGGTGGGCGCCACGTCGACCGTGGTCGCGGCAGCCGACGAGGCGTTTCGGGTGCGCACGGTCGGATGGCCTCCCGAGACGAAGAACGGGATCGGTTCGGTGGCCGGGTGTCCGTGGTTGCCCGGGATCGGGTTCGACCACGGTTTCGGGTCGGTGAACCGCCATCCCGCCCGGCAGTACGCGACGAGGTCCCCCGCGCGCGGTCCGAGTCGCAGTTCGTCGGGCGTGTGCACCGACAGCACGCCGTCGACCCCCCGGACGAGCTCGCGCATCCGGTCGACGGCGTCCACGCGTTCGCTGTCGGCACCGGTGAAGGTCAACAGGTCGGCTCCGCCGTTCTGCGCGATCGCCACCCGTCCCGCCAGGAACGGGTCGGCTTCCAGCACCGGCGTCAACGAGATCACGCGGTGGGTCATCGACCAGTCCATCGAATGGTCGGCGAGGACGAGCAGCACGCTCGTGTCCCACCGGTGTGTGCGTTTGAGGAACGCCACGAATCGGGCCAGTTGCGTATCGGTGGACCGGAGCGCGGCGGTGCGGGCGGCGCGCAGTGTCGTGCCCGTCAGGTCGGCATGGCCCAGTCTGTCCACGTCCCCGAGGTTCGTGAACACGAAGTCCGGGTCGGTTTTGGACACCGTGGCCATGAGCGCGGTGACGGTGGCGAAATCGGGCGCGTGGTCGCTGATCGGGATGACGGGAAACGGTTCCCAGCGCACGGTGGCCCGTTCGCCGACGATCCCGTACAGGTACTCCTTGCTGAGCACGCTCGCCGTGATCAGGCCCCTCTCCCGCAGCCGTTCCAGCAGCGTGGGCGCGCGCAGGTCCTCAGCCGCATCGAGTGTGCGCACCTTGCCGAGGTCCGGGTCGTAGACCGAGTTCGCCGGGACACCGGTCCGATCCGGACGCATCCCGGTGATCATCATGGCGTGGTTGGGCAGTGTCTCCGTCACCGGCAGCGACCGCGCCGCCGGGAACGTCGTGCCCTCCTCCCGCAGCCGATACAGCGTCGGTGTGATCGCCGGGGTGATCTCGTCAGGCCGGAGGCCGTCCACCACGAGCACGTACACGCGGACTCGGGGACGGACCGCGGCGAAGGCGGTCGGGGCCAGAGTGGACAGTACGACCGCGGCCGAGGTACCCGTGGCCACACGCAGGAATCGCCGGCGGCTCACTCCGGTGGCGTGGTCGTTCACCGCAGGACCTCCTCGGTGCGCGTCACTCGCTGGGTGCCGGCCGCCACCCGGTAGGACATGACGCGGCGGGCCGAGCTCTCCGGGTCGGTGCGGTCGTCGAGGGCGTACCAGTCCATGTGCACCGCGCTCGGCGAGACCTCCAGCACCGAGTAGCCGTGCGAGTCGAAGTCGAGGTACTTCACGTGCGGGTTGCTCACCTTGATGGCGGCCTCGACGGCCAAGGAGAGGGTCCGTGGCCGCACACCGAGGATGTCGTCGAGGTTGTCGCTGGTCACCGAGGTGCAGACCAGTTCCACGCCCACGGAGTTGCGGTTGAGGGGGTAGGTGAGCGGGTTGGCGGGCAGCTCGCACGCCCAGCCGGAATGGATGTCCCCGGTCAGGAACACGGTGTCCTGGATTCCGTGGTCGCGCAGTGCCGAGAACACGGTCGCACGGTCGGCGGTGTAGCCGTCCCATTGGTCCACGTTGTACGGGATGCCTTCGATGGGCCCGATCAACCCGGTGAGCGCGTGGAGTTCGCGGGTCGACAGGGTGGAGGGGAAACGTACCGGCGCGATCATCACCGAGTTGCCGATGAGTTTCCACTGCGCCGAGGAGGTCACCAGGCCGTCGATGAGCCAACGCAGTTGTTCCTCACCCGCGATGGTGCGATCCGGGTCGTGCTGGTCCCGGTCGAACGGGTGGGCCACCTGCTTGCTGCGGTAGGTGCGCAGGTCGAGCATGGACAGCTCCGCCAGCGTGCCGAAGCCGAACCGTCGGTAGAGTCGACCGCCGGGTTCGTAGCGGACGGGCATCCATTCGGCGTAGGCCTGTTGGGAGGCGGCACGCCGCTCGGCCCAGGTCCCCTCGTCGGGCTCGGTGTGGTTCTCCGCGCCTCCCGACCAGGCGTTGTTGGCGGACTCATGGTCGTCCCAGGTCGCCACGAACGGCACTCGTGCGTGCAGGGCGGCCAGGTGCGGGTCGGTTTTGTACTGCGCGTGCCGACGCCGATAGTCCGCGAGCGTGATCATCTCCACGGCGGGGTCGTGTTCCCGGACCGCGCTGCCGTCCGAGGGGACGCCGTATTCGTAGAGATAGTCGCCGAGGTGGAGGACCAGATCGAGGTCGTCACGGTCGGCCAGCTGCCGGTAGGCGGCGAAGTGCCCCGCCTGCCAGTTCGCGCAGGAGACCACGCCCATGCGCAGACGCGTGACCGCGGCGTCCGCGGCGGGTGCGGTGCGGGTGCGTCCCACAGGCGAGACGGCGTCGCCGTAGCGGAAGCGGTACCAGTACCAGGTGTCGGGGGCGAGGTCGGTGACGTCGACCTTCACGGTGTGGTCCCGTTGGGGGCCGGTGCGGACGCTGCCGTGGGCGACCACGGCGGTGAACGTCTCGTCCGGGGCCACCTCCCAGCTCACGGTGACCTCGGGGCCGCGGCCTGATCCGGGTTGCGCCTCCGGCGTGGGCGTCACTCGGGTCCACAGCAGCACCCCGTCGGGGAGCGGGTCGCCGGAGGCGACACCGTGGGCGAACGGGTCGGGTTCGGCCGTGGCGGTGGGGGTGGCGACCATCCCGACGCCGGCGGCCGCCGCGAGCGCACCACCGGTGCGCAGGACCTGGCGTCGGGTCAGCGCAGGGGGCTCAGGTCGAAGAGGACGGTCGTCGCAAGGCGAGGTGGCGTTCACGCCGAAGCAGCCTGCCGCACCCGCGACGCTTTGTCACTACCGACAAGTAACCGTTAGCGAAAGTTTAACCGGGGGACCGATCACTCCCCGTTCGCGGCCGAGGGGCCGACATCACCGGGTTGTTTGTCCACAGTAGACAGCAGGCGGGAGTCCCCGAGTCCAACAGGGGACGCCCGCCTACTACAGATGTAGTGACTGTTGTCCGGACCTTCGTCCCGGCGTGATCGGACCCCGGCCACCCTTCGCGGCAGGGCCCGATCACGTTCCCCTGGGGGTCACAGCGATGCGGCCAGCCGGTTCGACAACAGCGTGGTGAACCGTTGCGGATCGGGCAGTTCGCTGCCCTCGGCCAACAGCGCCATGCCGTAGAGCAGTTCGGCCGTTTCGGTCAGCGCCTCCGTGTCCCCGCCGGAGGCGTGGGCGTCGCGCAGTCCGGTCACCAGAGCGTGCTTGGGGTTGAGCTCCAGGATCCGCTTGGCCATCGGGACCTCCTGCCCCGCCTGCTGGTACATCTTCACCAACGCGGGCGGCAGGTCGTGGGTGTCGCCGACGAGGCACGCGGGCGAGGTGGTGAGTCGGTTCGACAGCCGCACCTCCTTGACGTGCTCGGCCAGCGTCTTGCCCAACCATTCGCGCAGAGCGGCGAAGCTCTCCTCGTCGGCCTTCTCCTGCTCGGCGGCATCGTCGTCGGTGCCGTCGAGGTCGACCTCCCCCTTGGCGATCGATTTGAAGGTCTTGCCCTCGTACTCACCGACCTGCTCGACCCAGAACTCGTCGATCGGGTCGGTGAGGATCAGCACCTCGAGCCCCTTGGCCCGGAACGCCTCCATGTGCGGCGAGTTCTCGATGACCGACCGCGACGCCCCCGTGAGGTAGTAGATGTGCTCCTGGTCGTCCTTGGCGCGGTCGAGGTAATCCCGCAGGGTCGTCAGGTCCTCGGGGTGGTGCGTGGACGCGAACGACGCGATGTCGAGGATCGCCTTGCGGTTGTCCGGATCCTCGACCAGCCCCTCCTTGACCACCCGTCCGAACTCGCGCCAGAAGGTGTCGTAGCGGCCGCGGTCGTCGGCCATCATCTCCTTGATCGAGCCGAGCACCTTCTTCACCAGGCGGCGCCGCATGAGCTGGATGTGGCGGTCCTGCTGCAGGATCTCGCGCGAGACGTTGAGCGACAGGTCCTGCGCGTCCACCACGCCCTTGACGAAGCGCAGGTAGTCAGGGATCAGCGCTTCGCAGTTGTCCATGATGAACACGCGCTTGACGTAGAGCTGCACCCCGCGTTTGGCGTCGCGGTAGTACAGGTCCATCGGCGCGCGGGAGGGCAGGAACAGCAGCGCCTGGTACTCGAACGTGCCCTCCGCCTTCACCGTGATGGTGCGCAGCGGGTCGAGCCAGTCGTGGCTGATGTGCTTGTAGAACTCGCGGTACTCCTCCTCGGAGACCTCGTCCTTCGGCCGCGCCCACAACGCCTTGCGGGAGTTGATGGTCTCCCACCGGCGGGTCGTCTTGCCGTCCTCGGTCTTCTCGGTCTCCAACCGGATGGGCCAGGTGACGAAGTCGGAGTACCGGCGCACGATGTCCCGCAACGTGCGCTCGTCGGTGTAGTCGTGCAGCTGGTCCTCGGTGTCCTCGGGTTTGAGGTGGAGGGTCACGGCGGTGCCGTGCGGCACGGACTCGCTGTCGGCGATCGTCTCGACCGTGTAGGTTCCGGCGCCGTCGGACGACCAGCGGGTCGCCTCGGTCTGCCCGGCCTTCTTGGTCACCAGGGTGACGGTGTCGGCCACCATGAACGCCGAGTAGAAGCCGACGCCGAACTGGCCGATGAGGTCGGCGGACGCGGCACCGTCGGTGTTCTTGGCCTCGCGGAGTTTCTGGATCAGTTCGGCGGTCCCCGATTTCGCGATCGTGCCGATGAGGCCCACGACCTCGTCGCGCGACATGCCGATGCCGTTGTCGCGCACCGTCAACGTCCTCGCGGCGCGGTCCACCTCCAGGTCGATGTGGAGGTCGTCGATCTCGACCTCGAGGTCCTTGTTGCGGAACGCCTCCAGGCGCAGCTTGTCCAAGGCGTCCGAGGCGTTCGAGATCAGCTCACGCAGGAAGACGTCCTTGTTCGAGTAGATGGAGTGGACCATCAGCTGCAGAAGCTGACGTGCCTCTGCCTGGAACTCGTACGTCTCGGTCTGAGTCGTCTGAGTCTGAGCAGTCACCCAAGTCTCCTCGCCAGAAACCACCAGAAACCAAAGGGACCGAATCGGCCGCGAACGCGACCGATTCGAGTATCTCGCGCCACGCGTGGCCGCACGTACACTGCCCCGGACCACCCGGAAAGAGGTTTACAAACGCAGAGCGAATGATGAAAATCACTCGCCATGCGCAGGAGTCTGCTGTCGTTCGCCCTCGCCGTCGTCACGGCCCTCGCGACGGTGACGGTGTCCCCTCCCGCCGCGGCGAGCACGGGCGAGGAGGAGATCGACTATCACGAGTGGTCCGGTATCACGGCATTCCGCACCGGCCAGACCGACGGCGTGCGCGCCACCGGACGCGGACTGCGACTGGTCCGGCCGACGGGGGTGGAGGACGGCGTCGAGTACGGCACGTGGACCTCGCCGTGGTACGCACCCGGGTTCGACGCCACCGAGCTGATCGCCTCGTGGAACGCCACCACCCCCGCGGGGACCTGGGTGACGATCGAGGCCAGCGCGCGCACCGACTCCGGCGAACACACGGCCTGGTACGTCCTCGGCAGGTGGGCGTTCGGGGACGGCGACATCGAACGCACCACGGTGGCCGGACAACGCGACGAGCACGCCGCCGTCTACGTGGACACCCTCGCCGCGGCCGAGGGGGTGAAGTTCCGGTCGTATCGACTGCGGATCACTCTGCATCGCCTCGAATCCTCGTCAGCCACCCCTTTGGTGCGCTCGGTCGGCGCCATGACGTCAAACGTCCCCGACCGCTTCGAGGTTCCGATCTCCCAGCCCGACGTGGCCCGCGGGATCGAACTCCCGGTTCCGCGGTACGCCCAGAACCTGCACTCCGGCAACTACCCCGAGTACGGCGGGGGCGGCCAGAACTGGTGCAGCCCCACGTCGACGGAGATGGTGGTCGAGTACTGGGGCCGCGGCCCCAGTCCCAGCGAGTTGTCCTGGCTGCCCGACGACTACGTCGACCCCACGGTGGCGCACGCCGCCCGCCACACCTACGACTACTCCTACGAGGGCACCGGCAACTGGCCGTTCAACACCGCCTACGCCGCGCACTACGGGCTGCACGGGCACGTCACCCGCCTGCACTCGCTGGCCGAACTCGAACGGTACGTGGCCCGGGGCATCCCGGTGATCACGTCCGTGTCGTTCCTCGAAAGCGAGCTCGACGGAGCCGGATACGGCACCAACGGACATCTCATGGTGGTGGTCGGCTTCACCGACGAAGGGGACGTCATCGTCAACGACCCCGCTTCGAACACCACCGAAGGTGTGCGCAACGTGTACCGACGGGAACAGTTCGAGACCGTGTGGCAGCGCACGAAGCGCCACACCGCCGACGGCGGCGTGGCGGGTGGCCCCGGCGGGATCGCCTACATCATCCACCCCTGAGCGAGCGGGGGCCGCGAACCGCCGCGGAGGAACCGGACCTTGTGCCGGCCCACCGGGTCGGGTGCCGATCACGCTCGGACGGGGCACGTCTCACCGATCGCGTAGCGCAAGAGCCGACCGCGCTACGCGATCTTCCGTTCGAGGGACGGGGTGTTCCTACCGGGAGGCCGTCTGCACCAGCCAGTTGTGGATGAGCTCGTCCCAGTTGCGGTGCTGGGCCTCGGCGTGCGAGGTCGAGAACCGGCCGTAGACGTCCTGGCCCTCGCGGAACAGGCCGCCGCGCTTGTCGGCCTCCAACACGATGTGGAGCTCGTGCGCGTTGGCGACGAACGTGAGTTCCACCTCGTTGATCCGTCCGAAGAAGGCTTGGGGCGGGTAGAACTCCAGTTCCTGGAAGAACCGCAGTTGTTGCGGAACCCCACGCAACTGTCCCATTTCGACGTCGGCGCTGCGGAATTCGAAGCCCAGCCTGCCGAACGCGTCGAGCACCGCGTTCTGCGACGGCAACGGGTGGACGTACACCGGGTCGAGATCACCCTTGTCGGGGGCACCGGCGATGACCAGATCGGTGCACACCCCCACGGTCATGCCCGGCAACACCCGGTCGCCCACCGCGGTGATCGGTGTCTCCCAGGGCACCATGATCTGGAAGGGGACGACGACGAACTGCTCGGCGGGCACCCACACGCCTTGCTGTGCCACCACGCGGAAGAACTCGGCCGTGCCGGTGAACTCGTGGTCGCCGGTCTCCATCTCGACGCGGGTCACCAAGGACAGCGCGACCTCACCGATCTCCGCGTCGTAGCTGCCGCCCTGAATGCGCACCTGCCCGGTGATCACCTGTCCCGGCAGGACGTGTGGGTTATCCAGCACCGTGTCGACGGACGGGCCCCCGACACCGAAGGCGCTGAGTAACCGTTGGAACATAGGCGGCGTCCTCCTCGTGGCCGATCAGGCGCGTGTTAGCTCTTCCGTGGATCGAGCGAACACGGTGTGCAACGAAATGGTGGCCACAGCATAGCGGCGGCGGAACAACGGCCACTCGCGGCCGTGATCTTGGTCGGGTCGCGCACGCTATCGGTACTTTCGCCGGTTCCCGCTCGAATCGATGACGACCGAGCGCACGGCTGCCTACCGTACTCGCACCAGCAGGGTTCCTGACTCGAGGAGGTGCCGCGGGAATGGCAGGACTGATGCGGCGGGTCGTCGCCGCGGCGGCCGGGATGGTCGTCGCCGCGCTACTCGCCCCCAGCGCAGCCGGTGCGACGACCACCGACGCGGACATCACACAGACCGGTGGGACAGGACCGTACCCGGCGAGCTACGAAACCGTGCCCGACCTTCCGAACCACACCGTCTATCGCCCGAACTCCCTGCCCACCGACGAGACGTTGCCGATCGTCGCGTGGGGCAACGGCGCGTGCCGCGCGGACGGCACCTGGTTCGAGAACATCCTCACCGAATTCGCTTCGCACGGATTCCTGGTGATCGCCAACGGTAAGCCGAACGGTTCGGGACAGACGTCGCCGGACATGCTCCTCGAGGCGGTCGACTGGGCCATCGCGGAGAACGCGGACCCGACCAGTAAGTTCCACGGCCGGATCGACACCGCCAACATCGCGGTGATGGGTCAGTCCTGCGGCGGTTTGGAGACCATGGAGGTCGCCGACGACCCGCGCATCACCACGACCGTGATGTGGAACAGCGGGATCATCAACCCGCTCGACAAGCGGCAGCTGCGACGCCTGCACGCGCCCATCGCCTACTTCGTCGGCGGCCCGTCCGACATCGCCTACCGCAACGCCATGGACGACTGGGAGCGGTTGCCGGCCGGTCTACCCGCGTTCATGGGCAACCTGGACGTCGGCCACTCCGGCACCTACGCCGAGCCCAACGGCGGTGAATTCGGTCGTGTCGGGTCGAACTGGTTGAAGTGGCGGCTGAAGGGTGACGCGACCGCTCGCGCGGAGTTCGTCGGCCCCGACTGCGGGCTGTGTTCGACCGAATGGGACGTGCAGCAGAAGAATCTGTCCTGACAACTTCCGACCGATGTTTTCGGTGCTTGATCCCGGTGGGCGACGGTGCCCACCGGGGTCTCCTTTTCATCCCCGGCGCGGGGTCGACAGCCCTGCTGTATAGGTCGTTATACACGATGGTGGTCACCGGCGGTCGTCGGCCGCGCTGTCGGGTGAACCCGCAGCCGATGCCACCTCACGTCGCCGTCGATCGCTGCCGGTCCGGCCGTGCCGTGTCAGACTGCCTTCCGTGCGAGGAACCGGAGCGCGTGTGTCCGCTTTGGTGCGCGCGAGCCATCCGGAACCCACGGTGGCGGTCACCGCGGTCGCCATGGGACTGGCGGTGAGTCTCGGTCGTGACGGCGCCGGTGTGGCGGCCGTGGCGGTGGCGGTGCTGTCCGGCCAGTTGTCGATCGGGTGGCTCAACGACGCCGTGGACGCGGCCCGGGACAGCCTGACCGGACGGGCAGACAAGCCCATCGCGACGCGCGCGATCTCCCGACGCACCGTGACGGCGGCGACCGTCGTGGCCGCACTCGTGTGCGTGCCCGTCTCACTCGCCTCCGGTGTGCTGGCGGGCACAACCCACCTGCTGGCCGTCGCGTCGGGTTGGGCCTACAACCTCGGCGTCAAGTCGACCCCGTTCTCGGTGGTGCCCTACGCCCTCGCTTTTGGACTGTTGCCCACGTTCGTGGTGCTCGGCCTTCCCGGGTCCCCTCCCCCACCGTGGTGGCTCCCGGTGGCCGGGGCGTTGTTGGGAGCGGGAGCGCATTTCGCCAATGTCCTGCCCGATCTGGCGGACGACGCGGTCACGGGCGTGCGTGGGCTGCCGCATCGGCTCGGCGCCACCGGCAGTCGGATGGCGGCGGGTGTGTTGCTGCTGGCCGCCTCGGTCGTCCTCGCCGCG